>Ga0208010_1000186_pt1 | contig 20982 bp, 40 predicted proteins | sample 2_EtaG_FD_184074 | JGI IMG/M metagenome (GOLD analysis project Ga0208010, IMG submission 184074) | Marine viral communities from the Subarctic Pacific Ocean - 2_ETSP_OMZ_AT15125 metaG (SPAdes) (version 2) | ecosystem: Environmental > Aquatic > Marine > Oceanic | place: Pacific Ocean | collected... | reverse complement strand
CAAGCTTCTTGACCAGGCGGAGAACTCGTTTACGGGCAAGGGTGACCTGAGCATGCTTCAGGACCATCATCGCTATAGGGCGGTTGTCGGTGCTGGGCTTGGTAAGGTTTTTGCTGGATTTGGCTTACCTCAAGAGGACTTGGTTGACCTCTTTAAGTTTGCTGAGTCTGGCGGCACCGGGATTTCGATGAGGCCAAGCGGGGTCATTTCAAGGCTACACCCGGTCGTTCCATTTATTAGCAAGATGTTTTTTGGTCACGACCCGTACTACAACGTGGACGTTGATAGGATTCGCTCTGCTCGAGACGTTCGTTATTTGTCCGAGGGAATCAAGCGTTGGGTTGGCTACGCCGAGGTACCTGTTCCCTACATGGACAGTGAGGGTAATCAAAAGTTTTACACCAAGTATGAGGTTGGTTGGTTCCCGAGCAACAAATCTATAGAGGCTGGTCTTCCTTGGGACGACAGTGTTCTTCAAGAGAACCAGGAGGTCGGTTCACGGCGACTGGCCGCAATCCGGTCATTCCCTGCGTGGCGCTTAGCGACGGAGTGGAACAAGGCAGTGACGGACACCTTTATGGGGGGCGTTACTGCAAAGACGGGGCAAGGGGCTACGTGGGGGGAGCGCGGAGCTGCCATCTTTACTGGCGCTAAGCCATACTCAATAGACTGGAATCGGCTGGAGGGCTACGCGCACCGAAGGTTTGAGGATAATCTAGACTCTGTCATCTCTAATATGGGCAACATGGGTCAGATTGACATCTTCTACAAAGAGCGGTCTCGCCCCATGGGAGAGTATAGGGCTCTTATGGAGGCTGGTCTTATCCCGCAGGAGGGTTTCCCTTCCGGCTTCTTTAAGGGTGGGAAGTAACCATGCCTTTAGATCACAAGCGATTCACCAGGCGTAGGCCCGAGGACCCGACAAGGCCTCAGGAAACTAGGCTTATTCAGAAAGCGCCCTTTGACGTTAAGGACCAAATCGTCGCAAAGGACAGCTCTGGTTCGACCGGAAGCCTGTCTATTTCGACCAAGAACTACGAGGGTCAGCACACGTCTGACTTAAGAACACAAGACTTACTGTGCGAAGTCTTGTATGAATTGAAACACATCAGGCTGCACATGGAAGCGCTGTCTGGCGAAGACCTCAGAGGAGATGTTGACTATGCAGATCAATGATGGAACTGGCGGAGGCCACTCAGCCAAGGTAACTGGCGACGGTCGAGTTGCTGTAAATGCAGACGACGGTTGTCTCGCAGCTGCGAAGGCTGGGCTTCTCTACTCGATGGGTAACGACAGTGGAAATCCTTCTGTGACGGCGACTAGTGGCGGCGGAATCGTCATGTATCTCAGCAACTCGCTTCAAGCGAAGAAGAGCCTTGTTATCGACTCGATACTTGTTTCTAGCAGCGCTGCCGGGATGCTTTGTTCGATTGTCACCGGGCTTACCGAGGGGACGATTGGAGTCAACCTCTCCATTGATGCGTTTTCAACGAACACAGGCTACCCGATTGGTCATTCCGCCGGATACAGCGCACACGTTTGGACCGAGGATTCAGGGGACGGAATGACCGGGCTTACCGGCGGTACTTACGCGCTTACCACGCAGTTGCCCGCCGGCAATCCCGTAGAGCTCGTTCCTTCGGGCAGGTTTATTGTTGCTCCAGGAGGAAACATTGCCGTCTTCGCGAAGAACGCAGGCGAGTTCACTTCAGCAATCCGTTTCTATGAGATAGACGAAGCTACAGGTTACTAACAACACTGCCCCCTAACGAGCGGGGGCTGAAAGCCAGGAGACTCGAATGGCAATTATCTTCCCCGTCTACCAAAGGGTCCGAAACGTGACCCTGGCCGCCCACGACTTTACCGCCACTGAGCCAACAGCCCTGGCTGGCCTGGACTTGGGCGCTGCGACATCGCCTCTGACCTCTGGCTTGTTGTACGGCATAAGCGTCACCCTTCAGGCGAACACGGGCAGTGCCGCCTCTGACTACGTGGTTGACCTTTTCTCTGAGAACTCGGCCACCCTCACCTCTGGCACGTCATCTGAACTGTACTCAGCCACCTTCAGCTTCGCTGCCGTTGGCTCAACAGTCTCAGACATGCTTACTCAGCCGATCCCCCTCTTGGAGCAGCCGTTTATCCAGGTGTCGCAGTCAACGACTAACTTGGCCTCCAACACACTTCTCATCAAGTTCTACGTCCAGTCCATCGCTGGCAACTAGGGGGGCGTTATGAGCGTTCAACGCTCCAATCCTAGAGTAGAGTCGCCCACTAACGCCAACGGTGTCCTTCGGAGCAACCCAAGGCTTTTGTTTGATCCACGAAACATGCAGACCCCACTGCTTGTCTGGGTTCGCTCCGATCTAAGTATCACCATGAACGGCTCGACTGTTTCGGGCTGGGCCGACATGAGCGGGGAGGGTAACGACTTCGCCCAGGCTACAGCGTCAGCGCAGCCATCGCTATCGAGTGCGGTTCTCGGCGGAAGGGCTGGGTTATCCTTTGATGGGTCGAACGATATACTGGACGGGGCCAGCATCTACGGCATGCTCAGCGATCCCGCAGACTGGACGATCTTCGCGGTGGTAGGTAGTGGCTGGTCGTGGGGGTCAAACGTTAACGCCTATTACGCTCGCGGCGTGCTCGGAGCCCCAGCAGGCGGCGGCAGTTGGCTCTATATCGGCGTCACCTCCGAGGCGGGCCCAGGCTTCGGTGTCGGGTACTGGGACAATCCATCCTCCGCTCATCGCATAAGTTACGAGGACTCCGCATCAGAGGGGGAGAATGTGGTCCTCTCTTTCGTGAGCGACTCCAGCGACTTGACGACGAGCGTGAACGGATCTGCGGGCTCTACAGTCGCCGGCGGTGGGCCGGGCCTGGGCTCGTCAGCGACCACTCTCCAGATGGGCAAGGGGAACGCTAACCTGGGTTTCTGGGACGGCGCGATCTCGGAGATGTTGATCTTTGATGGCACGCTGAGCGGCGACGAGACCAAGCAGGTCGAGCAGTATCTGGGCGACCGCTACAACATCAGGATGAACGGATGAAGTGGTTAGTGCTAGAGAGCCTGGGAGCCGCTGAGAGCCGCGCTGACGACCTGTCTGAGGCTATGGGGTATCCGCACCCGTCTACCGGCACAGAGCGCGCCTCGCTTCCTATAGAGCACCCTGCTAACGACAAGGGCGCGGTTCCTATAGGCCCGAGCGTCTGGTCCTGGGTTGCTGGTAGTCTTATTGACATGGCTTCTTTGTTGACATCGACCGAGCAGGCTGCTTTGTATGACCGCGCAGAGATGGACTCTGCCGGATGGTTCCCATCCGCACCGTTGGAATAGTGATGGAACTCTTCATACAGTCTTGGCCTGTCCTTCTCTCTGGCGCATCGCTTGTCGTTGGTGGTTCCCTATGGGCTGGCAAGATATTCTTCATGCTGCAAGGCATTGAGGCGAAGATCGACTGCATGTCTCAGAACATCGCCACGCACGAGCATGACCCAGAGGGTCGTGTTGTTATTCCCGCGAGGTAGCCATGCCCTCTTTCGGCAAGAGCAGCAAGGAGCGCCTTGCTACGTGCCATCCAGACCTTCAGGCGTTGATGAACGAGGTGATAAAGCACATCGACATCAGCATTCTATGCGGACATCGAGACGTTGAGGAGCAGGCCGAGCTATACCGACAGGGTAGAAGCAAGCTCGACGGCTCTCCCGGCAAGATGTCCAGACACAACCATAAGCCCAGCCTAGCTGTAGACTTCAGTCCCTACCCCATTCGTTGGGAGAGGGAGCGATTTATAGCTGCTGCTCATTTCGCTAAGGGAATAGCCTCACAGATGGGCATCAAGGTTCGGCTTGGGTGCGACTGGAACGCAGACCTTTCATTCGATAAGTCTGAGTTCTTCGACGGCCCTCATTTGGAGCTTGTTCATGAGTAAGTTATTCGACTTCTTTAAGTCTGTGCCGCCTGTGTGGCGCGGCATCATTGGGGTCATCCTTGCCGTTGCCATCCTGGTTAGTGTTGGTGGGGCTATCGGCATCAGCATCGGGCCTCAGGCAAAGATGTCCTACGAGGATGTGATTGCTATGGCCGATGACGACGACTCTGCTGGCGACGACGACGACAGCGCTAAGTTTGGTCACCTGCCCATGTCTCCAGCGAAATGAGATGCAGTGACAACCCCTGACTATGTAGACCTTCTTGTTCGTGGTGGGGGGATTGCTCTCGCTACCTACGCGATTATTGGTCAGGTAGTTAAGCCTGGATTAAGGATCTTGGCGAAGTATCACTCTCAGCCTATTGGCAAACTGACCAAGGGCCAGGAGGAGTTTTACCGCTGGCTAACACGTAGCCTTTGTGTTGTTATCGGCGGCTTCATGGGCCTTATGCCCCTCTGGCCTGACTGGTTTGACACCAGTTGGGGGCCGATCCTTGGCTGCATCTCTGGCTCCATGTCTCCCGGTATATATCTTGCTGTTAGCAAAGCTCTTCCAGATCGAATCAAGAAGCTCATCTCAGGGGCTTCGGTCTCTGGGGGGTCGAAGTGAACGGCTCTCTCTTCAGCATGGCTGTCATCTTGGTGGTTCTCTTGGTTGTACTTGGCGTTGCCGCAGTGAAGAACGAGGAACTCAGGACGAAGTTAGTGGGAGTAGGTCTGGGAATTGCTGGTGCCCTTGCTGCGGTCGTTGCAGTTCTCACGCTCAACAGGGAAAAGAATCGGGCTGCTGAGATTGCATCCTCGACAAAGGAAGTAAAGACCGGGCGCGAGGACGCCAAGGAAGACGCTAGGGAGACTGAGAAGGAGCTCGACTCTGCAGTGGGCGCGGAGGTCGACGCCCACGAAGAGGCTGCTGGTGAGCAGGAGGACCTCAAGGAGATGAAGCGGGAGCGGCTCAAGTCATGATTACCCGCCTGCTAGTGCTGGTTGCTATCACCTCGATGGGGTGTTCTCCGCTGCACTATGTACGCAAAGACCCCATCATTCCTCCCAATCCACTCGAGGCTCCCGAGCTGTCCTACCCTACCCTTGAGGACTTCGATTGCCCCAGGTACACCCTAACACCGTCCACAGGGGTGTGGAATGAGGGCGAGTGGGGAGACCTGGATGGCAGTGTTGAGGTCATTCTTCCTCAGGACAAGCACCCCGCAGTAGACCGATACAGGAAGAGCAAGTGCCGACATATTGTTCTCGCTCCAGGCTGGTGGGTGACCGCTAGAGAGGCGAGGGATAGGTATCCGTTGGCGCGAAAGCAGCTCGTGCTGTGGCGGGACTACTCGGCTCGAGCAGCTGAGCGTCACCAGAAAGAGTCGGAAGAAATTGCTAAGTTGGTTAATATGGCGCGGAAGCGTCAAATAGAGGTAGCATTTGCCAGCGCTGGTGCGGGCTTCGGAGTCGGGGCCCTTGCCGCTACAATTGTTGCTGTTGTGCTGGCCGGGAGGTAGTTCAATGAAGTACAAAAAGACTACGGTAAGTTCTGCTTACGGAAAGCCAAAGCCAAAGAAGAAGGCTTCTTCTGGCGCTGGAAAGAAGAAAAAAAAGACACCCGCGCACGGGACCAGGAGGCGAGCTAGGTAATGGCAACTTCAACGACAGCATCAATTGCTGATCCATTAGCGAACACACTGTATACGGTTACGGAGACCTCTACGAAGCCGTCCGCAGCGTATCTGGACGCTACTTCCGGCACCCTATACGCCGTTGAGATCGACAACACGGCGAACTCTTCAGTTGCGTACCTTCATATGTGGAACCTCGGCTCAGGCGTTGCCATCGGCACTACCGATGAGCACTACACATTCATGTGTCCCGCCTCTTCTCGAGTGACCTATGCGTGTCCAGGCGGACACGTCTACCCCACAGCACTGGCGGCGGGGATCGTCTCCTCTCCCGGCGGTTCGGTTGGGCCGAGCGCTACCGTTACCGCATATGTTCTAGTGAACACCTAAGGAGTAGAGATGGCAACCGCAAGCAAAGACAGCACTGGATCTGGAAGCAAGCTATCTACTCGCCTTATCGAGGTCACCGACCTTGAAGGAACAGGCCTGTCTGATGTCACCAGTGGCGCTGCGACCATATACAGCATCGACATCAACAATACCCTTGGCGCCATCACCTACGTTCGCTTGTATGACAGCGGCTCCCCAACTTACGGAACAACGGACTCTGACGTTTTGATCCCGGTGGCCGCTAGTACGCGCTCCTCCTGGATTATTGCTCAGGGCGTTTCGTTCGGAACAGGAGTCTCTCTCCACGCCCACAGTGACGATGGTCCTGGCGGCACAGGAGCCCTTAGCGCCGGCCCAACAGTCCTTATGCTTACCGCCTAAAAGAAAAGCCCCTGGTGGCTTAAACCAGAGGCTTTCTTTTAGAAGTCGGGCGATGGGGGTCAGGCCGACTCCCACTAACAGAGAGTGAGTGCGCTGATTAAATCAGGACTCAGCTGTCGGGTCAATAAGACAAACGTGTTTTGCTACTGCAGCCATGGCTCTGTCGAGCTCTACCTCGTAAGCAATCTTGTCGTCTATTTGGTCGTAGGTCACCTCTCCTCGAATCACTGACTCGGGCGACTTAGCGAACTCGCTAATCGCATACCTGAATGCGTCATCCGAATCCCCCCCAATGCCGAGCATGGGCACTGAGAAAAGGAAAAGCTTTACCTGTGCCTCTTCTTTTACGTGCTTCATAACTGACTCAAGTATCTCTGAAGTATTCACGTTAGTCTCCCTCCTAAGATTCTCCTGCAGTACTCAGCGATACATGCTGCGTCTGCGATGTTGTCGTCTGGCTTAGTCTTCCTCCCTGGAGTTAAGTCAAGGTCTGGCACAAGCCTCCTCGCAGCTGCAATGGCTCGAGGCTTTGGCTCTCCCGAACCAGGACACACTTCCTTTTGCCAAGTCTTTGGGTGCGGGATGTCGTATCTGCAGCCAAGGCCCGACAGGAGCCCCTCCAGGCGACCCCAGTTGCGCCCCATGGTGATAGCGCTGACTGCTCCCATCTTGGGGGCGGGGCGGCTTCCTAGAGCCTCTATGGCGGCTGAGATGGAATCTACAGTGCATCCCTCTTCTTCACATCGCTGCTCAAGCCAGGAGGTAAGGGCCCTCAGGTCGATGTCTTTACCAACGATGGGTAGTTTGGTGGCAGATACAAGACTGCCGTCCCCCCTGAGGAGGACGGCAGCACCTTGTTTTCCTGGGTCTATGCCAAGGTAAATCATGGCTAGAAGGGTATCTCATCGTCTTCGGCAACGTCGTTACTTGCAACGTCGTTGAACCAGAAGGTGTCGTACCCGTTTCGGTTTGTCGTCTTACGCATCTTGATGCGCTTGCCAACAACATCCGCCTGGACTCTCCCGGCCTTGTTTTGCTCCGGGTTGTACAGCTCGTCCATAGGCGGCAGGTTTCCGAGCAAGAGCATCATGTCTTGCGCCAGAATCTTAAGACCTACGTCAGACGCAGACTGAAACTTCTCTACGAAGCCGCCCTTCATGATGCCCTCGTCGACCTCAAGGCCCCACTTGTAGTAGGTCTTGTCGGAGTCGGTCGTCCAATAGTTAAAGAAAAGAACTCGGACTGTGTAGTCGCCATCCTCAAGGGGGACTGGCTTTCTGTTTGAAGAAGACCCTCCCGAGCTGTCTCCTCCACCGCTTGGCTTAAAGTCCTCTGGAGCGAAGTTGCCCCAGATGTCTGCTGCTTCTTTTACTGAACCCATTTTGTAATACCTTCCTAGTTAGTGGGTTGGTTTGGCTTAAAGCTGGCGTCAAATGCCGCCTCAAGCGCCCTGTAATCAAGTTCAAGGAGCTCTGGCATTGGCTTAGCCAGAGACCCTCTGGCGCCGCATTCAATGTGCAGGTCACCGTCCTTAAAGGGAGCCGTCCGGATGTACCTAGACTCGTTCTCCCCTATCTCAACACGCAAGATGAAGTCGACAGCACCGTGCAGTACCTTTCTCGCACTGCCAGGAAGAGCTGACGTGACTGTGACTGAGCCACTCCTCTTGCCGTTGTCGTCGATCTCAATCTCTTTGCGCTCATGGCTGATGAACACGATGGTCATGTCCAGCTTGCGGAGCGTGGCGATTGCGTTCGTCAGCTTGCGTCGAGCCATCTTGTAGCCCTTGCCGAAGCCAACATCAGACAAGTCTGTCCACTTGTTCTCTGAGCAGACATCGTCCACGAGGAACTCATAGAGGTTGTCCACGGTGTCGACGACCAAGGTCTCCCATTTGTGGTCTTCCTTGAGCAGCGCTTTGATTGCATTGCGGAAGTCGGACCAGGAGTTTATCTGTATCTCTGCAGCCTCCATCGCCGCAGTCCCTGGCTCAGTGGCGAGGAAGAGTGCGTTTGTCATTTGGTTGGCGAGCGTTGTCTTGCCCACCTTCGGCTCTCCAAAGAACAGCCAGATGTAGTCTTTGACGTTGGTTAGTGGTTTGTGCTTTTCAGTTGGGATGATTCCCATGTCTTCTCCTTTGTTAACCCAGTTCAGGGTGTGGGTTGTCGATAACCCGGTAAGCGTCTCTCGTTACGTGCTTGCAGCACAGGTCAAGGAAGGCGCACCTTCCGAACCTGCCCACACAGCTCTCAGTGTTGCGAACAGGTAGTCCGCCATTCTCGGTGTAGAGAATCCTCTTGTGGATCTCCCAAGCCTCCCTTCTCCAGAGGGCCATCTCGGCCTCTGTTCTGGTGACGATCTCCTGGAAGTAATAGAACTCAGGCCTCTTGGCGTAGTCCTCTTCCATCCTCTTGATGTAGTCCTCTACGGTGTCTCCCTTCCTGCGCTTCATGGTTGGCTTACGCAGGATTCGGTAAATCATCTTCCTGATGTACCTCTTGTTCCTTATGGACGCTGCCTCGAGGTACGCAGATATTTGGAAGTCGACATCAAGCCTGTCTATGTAGCTTGCGTCTACCCGGCTTGAGCTCTTGTACTCCCACACTGCGTCGTGACTCAGCCCATCCATCATCCCTGAGTAGGCGTGGGTCCTCGACGACCTCCCCGTTGCTGGGTTCCTGAATGGCAGGTGAAACTTAACCTCTGCCTGATCGGGCCAGTCGTCCCACCTCTCAAGCGCTCCGCGAACCATAATCTCAGCGATTCCTGCCGAGACCTGAGCCCGTTCCACGTCTTCACGAAGAATAAGCGCCTTTGAGTTCTCCTCGATGTGGTTGCTCGCCGCCTCTGGACTCTTCCTTTCTAGGCCCAGGTGGATTGCTGTTCCCATCTCCAGGTTTGCTCCCTGAATCATGGGGCGCAGCAACTCTAGGTACTTGAACCTGTGCAGCTGCTCGCACCGGCTGAACGTAACCATTTCCGATTGCGTGATTGCTCTCTTTGTCATACAAACTCTCCCATCCTTCAGCGAGCAGGTGATCAGCCCCGCAGTATTCGCAGGTAAAGGTTCCATTCAGGCGAATGGACACCGCTGTGTGATCACAAAACTCGCAACAAATCGCCTCTTTCATGGCGGGTCTCCTTCCTAGAGAGCCGTCAAGATAATACATGTGCAGAATAATTAGGTCAACTGGTTGTAATACATTAGTAAGGTATGTATGCTCCCTTCTTTGGAGGTGTGAATGAACGTCATGAATCTCAATGGAACAAGGCTCCTTCGCGAGTGGCAAAGCCGCGAAGGAATAAACAGAAAACAGGCAGCTGAAAGGCTTTCGGTGGGCTTGCCAACGCTCGACTCCTGGTTGCAGGGGAACCGTCGCCCAGGCTTAGCGGCGGCTCGAGTTATTGAAGAGGCCACTGGAGGCCTCGTTAAGACAGATGACTGGTTGACTGGCGAGGAGCTCGCCACCGTCCGGTCGGCAGGGAATTAGTTCACCACACAGGCGGGACAGTACTCGTCCCGGCTAGGGGGAAGTTATGGCAAGAATCAGGTCGGTGAAACCTGAGTTGTTTCACCACGAGGGACTGGCATCGTGTTCTCCACATGCGCGTCTCCTCTTCGTAGCGATGCTGCAGTTGGCGGATAGAAAGGGAAGGTTCCGCTGGCTTCCGATGCAGGTACATGCACACGCCTTCCCATATGAGCCAGAACTATCTGTCCATGAACTGGCAGAGGAGCTTCGGGGCATTGGATGCGTTCAGGTCTACCGTGCTGGAGAGAAGCGCTACGTGGATGTGCTGAACTTCACCAAGCACCAGAGAGTTCCTAATTCTGAAAAACCCTCAACGGCCCCTGAGCCTGCAGAAAAAACTTTGACAACTTTTGTTGAACACGATGTCGAACAATGTCTGACACCATGTTCAACAAAATCACCCTTGGAAGTATGGAGGTATGGAAATGGGAAGGATGGAAATGGGAAAGGGGAAGAGGGAGGTATGGAGGTAGGGAAGAACAATAAGTCTGTACTAGAGGCAGGAGATCCAATCTCCAGAGTCTGGAACATGTACAGGAGGTATCACCCTAGAAGCAGGACAGAGCCAACAGAAAGCTGGCGCGTCCTCATCGAGAAGGCCTTAGAGGAACACTCCACAGACGACCTTTGCCTGACTGTGCGCTGGGCTAAGGAGTCTCAGGCTTACTCGTTCCAAAGAAGCAAAGGGCACGACAAACTGAACAACATCCTGGCGTCGACAAAGCTGCCAGGAAGGATTGAATCCGCCCTTGAATGGGCAGGAATGGCCTCCTCCCTAGAGGGATGGCTCGAACACAACGCGAAAGCAGCGCTTCGGTATAGGGACGAAGCGAAGCAGTACGGAGCCGAGATGTCTCCAGGCTCGCTAATCCACTACATGGGTGAGTATGGACTTGCTCAGCCGTCGCCAGAAGTAGAAGCAAAAGTAATCAATTGGTTGGTATCAAGGGAGTCGATGTGAGTATTGGTAGTTCGGAGCATTCAGAGAGAGCTGTACTGGGGGCAGTGTTCATCGCAGGAAGTGACGCAGTTCACGAAGCGGTTGGGCTGGGGATAACAGCAGAACACTTCTCCATACCAAGCCACCGCAAGGTGTGGGAATTGGTCTCAGCTGAGGTTGACTCTGGCAGGCCCCCAGAGGTGGGCTTTATAGCGGAGCGGTACCCAAGGGACGTTAAGTCTTGCGGAGGGCTGTCGTTCCTAACCAGCCTTAGTAGTTCTTGCGGGTCACTAGCCTTGCTCCCTCAGTACGTGGAGAACATCCTTGAAGCAAACAGGAGGGCTCGCATGGTGCTTGCCGCGAAAGAAGTCCTCCAGGCGGCAGCCGACGATGAGCATCGGGCAGACCACCTTCAGGTAATCATGGAGAATGCACTCAACGAGTCGTCTAAAGACATGGGCATTCAAGAAAAGCCCGAGTCGGTAGAAGACATCATCAGGGAATGGTCTAACAAACGAGCCATGGTTCTCTCGGGAGAGTCAAAGGACACAGAGCTCAAGTGGGACCTGTTCGCCCTTGACCGCTTTGTCCTCGCGGGCCCAGGACACCTCATTGTTATCGGAGGAAGGCCGAAGATGGGCAAGACCCAGCTCGCCGTCTCTCTTATGGCAAACATAGCGAGGAAGAGCGGGCCGGCCCTGTTCTGCTCCGCTGAGATGGGCAAGGAGGCCCTCGCTAGACGCATCCTAAGCTCCACCATGGACATCCGGACAAGGGACTCCACAAAGTTCGCCCTTGGATTCGAGGAGACCATCAAGGGATGGCAGGGTGTGCCCCTAATGTTTGACTACAAGGCCCGAACGGTTCGCAAGGTCTGCGCCAGTATCAGGCAAGCCAAAAGGAAGTTCGACATCGGAGCAGCTGCAGTCGACTACCTGCAGTTGCTTGAGATGGACGGAGCTCGCTCAGAGGAGGAAGAGATTGGTAGGGCCAGCAAGACCTTCAAGGGCCTCGCTGAGGAACTCGAGATACCCATCCTTCTTCTCGTTCAGGTGAACAGGAAGTGCGAGGACCGAACTGACAAGCGTCCTTTGATGAGCGACATTCGCGGCTCAGGACGTGTCGAGCAGGACGCTGACGCTGTTGTGTTTGTGTATCGAGAGGTCTACTACAACGAGCGCTTCCCAAGACCTTCTCAGGTTGAGCTGATCGTCAGAGCCAATAGGCACGGCCCAACCGGAACCGGCATGTCTTTCTGGTCACCCGGCTCCGGTTGGTTTAAGGACCCTACGCATCAATGGGGCGAAGGGTCACCTCCTCGGTAAGGCCGCGCCTCCGAACACTAGCCCTCGGTATTCCGAGAGCTATCCTGTGCCGGCGCACAGTCTCGCCTGAGATTTGTATGCCCCAGCGAAGCGCTTCGATAGCGAGCTCTTGGTCGTTGAGCCTAGGCCAGGACTTAAGGAGGTTAGCCACCGTCTCTCGGTTCTTCTCTCCTACCGTCCTGGCACTCTCTTTTGCTAGAGCCAGGTCTGTGCAGCGTTCGCACAGGTCCCAAGTCTCGCTCTCGTTCACAGGCTTTCTCTGCCACCCGTCAGGGTAACGCTTCGGGAAGATAAGCCACTCGTCTCTGCCACACTCGTCGCAGCGAACTACCGAGTACCTCATCAACCCTCCTCCATGATCCTAAGCGCCCTTGCCATAGGAGACTCGATACCTCGCCTTGCCCTTGCCTCAGCAACGGATTGTTGCGTTATGCCAAGGTCTTTTGCCACACGAACATCTGTCCATATGCCTAGCTTTGGGTGGTAGTTTTCGTTTGGCTTTGCCCCTACCCGAAGCTGTACGCCGAACCGCTTCAGGTAGGACAGCGCTGTCTGGTACGAGATGGACCACTTCTCTGCTAAAGCAGCCGCGCTACCTACCTCGCCATAATCTCTTAGGAACTGGTCCTTTTGTTCGTCAGAGATAGTTCTACTTCTTGCCATCTTTCAATCCTCCTTCTTTCTGTGTTGTTTGTTTGTTCCAAAAATGACCCTGCCTTCGGCCAAGGTCTAGACCTCTAAGTGTTTTCCTGAACCTAGTGGGGCTGGATCCGTCGAAACTGTCGGCTCCCGAGTCCTGGCAGAGATTGATTCTCTTTACGCTGTTCACTCGAGCCACATGGAAATAGCAACCACGCTCCCTTGCTAATTCGCCCCACATCGGCATGGTCTCCAACTTCCAGTCGGTTGAGCCGCCAAGGAAAAGGCCCACCTGCTCTGAGAGCATGGACCGAACGTCGTCCGCAACCATCCCGTCCTGAACAGGAAGGAGCATTGGCCTGCCGATGGACTCGAGCCTCGGCAACCAGGACGCAGACATCTTGAGAGACTTGAGCCCTCCGCCAACAATGTCTGGAAGAACTATCCAGTCGGCGTTTGGCCCGTGGTCCTGCAGCACACGCTCAAAGCCGGCGACATTAAAAGGTAGCCCCTTTGTGTGGCAGCCCCACGCCCCGTTGTCTAGACCGTATGGAAGGGGCGAAGGCGTTCTGTAGTTTTGACTTGGCTCGATTATGAACCTCCATCCTGCCCTCCTTAAGGCCTCAAGCGTAAGCCCTGAGCAGCGGGATGTGTATGCTGACATCATCTCATGCCTCGCTGTCGCGCAAGACAAGCATCGCATTCCCTACACGGCATATCTCCTCCTGCGTAACAGGACCAAGACATCACAATTAAGCTGGTTGCGTGGACTTGCCTTGCTAAGTCAACAACACCACGCTTGCTTAGGTCCACAAGGGGGCTAAATATCGGAACCCTTATGTCCTGTTCAATCTGGTCAAGGGTGCTTCGCCTGCAGTCCTCAAAAACCTCTGCATCGTCAGCGCAAGCCCCGATCACCAATGCGTCAGGGAATGGCTGCATCAGCGCAGCTACTTCCAGCATCTTGCGATTTCTTCCGGGGACAACTACCGAAGGCCCAGACAGCTCGCCGGAACCAGTAAGGGAAGACTCGCCGCCAATATCTAAAGAGCGGACCCTGAACCTTGTTCGACAGGTGCTGGCGATCCTCCTCGCCGCCTCTAACTCCTTCTCTGCGTGACGCTGTCCATAGTGAAAGCCTACAGCGTCGACAATATCCAGGTCGGAGTCATACCGACCGCCAACCGGAAGCCGATGTCGAATGGCCCAGGCAAGACACACCGCCGAGTCCATACCTCCAGACAAAAGAACGCGAATCATCTCTCACCTCCTGCTTTCGCGATTTGCTCTGCCAGCCGCTTCGCCATCAGCGGCGGAACGGCATTTCCAATTTGTTTATCCACCGCAGTGCGGCTCCCCTGCCAAGGCCAGTCGGGAGGAAAGCTCTGCCACGCAGCCCTCCACTGCCACGGCGCCCGGAACGTCATCAGCTGAGAGCATGACTTCTTCGGATCGTGGTGCCCCCGAGCCCCTAGCCTTGGGTCGGTGTGAACGGTCAGCGCGGCCGACTCCATCCACTCGAGTACGTTCTCAGGGATGTCTACTAGGTTGATGCTGCAGCAGTGGTGCCTCGCCAGGACAGTCCCTGCAGCAGAGTCCATCTTGGTCGGCGGGTGCTTTCGCTTCCACTCCTCGTCAACGCTAGGAGCTGGGCTTCTTAGAGTGACGTGGACCAAGTTGTCGTGCCCGTTGTAGTGGGACGCCAGCACTGTGCGAGCTGCCTCGTCAAGGGAGGTGGGAGAGTTGCCTGCCCACCTGTCCTTGTTGGCGAGGCGCTTCGCATAGGAAGGGATGGGCGGTTTGAGAACCTCTCCATCTTCCGATACCAGTCGGCACTGGTGGGACCATCCGTCACCCTTGACAGTGTGGGCAGGGCCTTCTGTCCAGGGAGGCTCACCCTTCCACCTTGAGCCAGTCCCCTCGCCGGCCATGTCTCGCTTCGTTGGGTTTCCGCCCAACGTCTCTACTCGAAAGCCCTTACCGTTTATCCCAATGGCGGAGCCGGCGGTTACCCATGGGATGTCTCCATCAAAGAGTCCAGGCGCCTTACGCGGGTCGTAGTGCGTCTTAGAGGGCCAGGACGGCTCAGACTGGTCTAGCCTCCACCCCATGATGAAAACCCTTCTACGTGCCTGTGGGACGCCGTAATCGGCACAGTTGAGGAGCTCCCACTTCACCCCATACCCAAGGCTCTTTATCTCCTTGAGGATCTCCTCTCGGTAGCCGACGTGCCTCTTCTGTGCAAAGCCGGCTACGTTCTCTGCCAGGAAGTATCGGGGGCCAGTCTCCTTGATGGCTCGTATGAACCAAGGGAACCCGTCCCGAACGTCCTTCCTCCCAGCTTTCTTCCCTGCGTTGGAGTATGGCTGGCAGGGGGGTCCGCCAGTCAGCACGTCAACGCCCTTCCAGGGAGAGAAGTCCATCGTAGACAGGTCTCCCTGGATTACATGCTTCTCTCCGAACGCAGCTCGCAGGGTGTTGCATGCCTTCTCATCAATCTCCACTAGGGCTGCGTGTTCAAAGCCCTCTGACCCAAAGCCAAGGGCCATGCCCCCTGCGCCAGCAAACAGTTCAAGTGTTTTCATGTCCTCTCTCCTTCCTAGATGACGACGCCGTCGCCATCACATGACTTGCATTCGGGATCTACCGGGCGCATCCCGTAGTCCTCGGGGCCAGCCTCGTTGCCCCACTCATCGCAGACGGTCTGACCACCCCAGCACTTCTCACATCCATGAGTGCGGCGCCACTCAGCCGCCGACTCCTCCTCCGCCTCCTTCTCAGCAGCGTCCAGTTCAGCAGCGGAGCAGGGCAACCTCACCCGGTAGCCTCCGTTGCAGTCCAAGCCGTCGCTTCCTTCGCAGTAGGGGTAGATCGTGAACGCCCCGCGAGGGTCGAACTCGTTGGTCTCAAAGTCCACCGGCAGTCCTGCTGCTGTGTACTTGAAGAACGTCCTTCTCAGGCTGCGAAGGGACATGGCGTCCGCCTCAGCCTGAGTGCATGGCCTGTTCCCTGGCGCCGCGTCAGCGTCGAACCCGCCAGATGCCCGGAAACCGTTTGGCACCGACTCTCCTGCCTTTACGGTGCATCCGTAGTGGTCGAACAGGTCGGTCGCTGAGCGGATGGTCTTCCCCTCCTTACGGGCGAACCCCCGGACGACAGCCCTGGAAATGAGGTTGTGCTTCGACCAACCGTTGTCATCGCTGTACGCCTCTGTGCAGGTTGCGCTGCAGAAACCATTCTGCCACCAGGAGTCCAGCGGCCCATTGCCGATGAACCCAAGCGGGTTGGGGATGCCGGGGTCCTTCTCTGGAAGCTCCGCGTAGCAGAAATTGCAGATGTGGTCAGGCCAGTCGTTCCTCTGGCAGTATCGATCCCAGTCTTGGCTGGGGCAGTAATCAATCATGTCCTCACTCCTTCCTCTTCGTCTGGAGACCAGCCGGCCTCCCTTGCCCATTCAATTGCCTCAAGCACGTCGCTGCTTGTGCGCCTCTCTTCGCTGGCTCTAGCGACAAGGGCGGACTCGACTATCTCCATCGCCTTGGAGATAGACTCAGACCGCCCCCGGCAGTAGAAACTCCTTAGGGTTAAGACACTCAGTCGACTGTCAATCTCGTCCCTCTCCCTCCTATGGAGATCGCTGCCGTTTGCCAGCCGCACCTCAAGGTCCTCAATCTCCATATCAACCGACTGAGCGTTCTCATCGGCAAACCTAATCTGATTGGCGATCAACTTCTTCGCGAGCATTAAGCAATCCATCTCACTCTCCTTCCTGGTGGAATGTCCACCAACCCACTACGTCTAGCAGTGAGCCAAACAACTCTGGCCTATCCGCCCAGGCGGACGCCTCTTCATATGTGAGCCCAAGGCTGAGTCCGAGCTCGACCGCATACTCGACAGCAGCGTCAAGCCAGTCAGCCTTGTCCATTCTAAGGACCCGCTCCCTGTCGGTGTCCTCTATGCGCTCCCTCCATCCACTCAACATCTCTTCCGTTGGTTGGTCCTGAACCTCCATGTCACTCTCCTTCCTAGAGCCACTCGACATGGCCGAGCGGCATCTTTGTTACGGACATCCCCGCATACTCCGCGTAGTCGGGGAATGTCCTGGGCTCGCCTTGGTCGTTTCTGGGATACCCGCCACGCCGCTTACGCGCTGCGAGGTACTCCTTCCGCATCGCCTTGACGCACTCTTCCTCTGTCTCGCCAACGACGGTCAGATCGTAGTTGAAGACGTTTAGTTGGGCGAGATAGACGCTCTTGGACTCCTTCTTCTTGCTCATGCTCCCTCCTTCCGACCTATCCCATCCAAAACAACTTGTGCCTGGAACTTAAAGACCTTCCCGTCAGTGACCCTCTCTCCAAGCACGGGGTACTTCCTGCTCTTTGGCTTGATGCCAGAGACTCGGTAGACCCCGCCGTATGTCTTGAACATCTCGCCGTAGAAGTTTGGATCAAGACCAAACCGACTAGCGTACTTGCGGAACTCCGTCTCCTCGGGAGCAACTGCGCTACCATCATCAGCCCTCTCGGGGATGATGAGCTTGAACGCTATCGGAACCTCGTTGTACTGGTAGGTGCAGTGCTTCCGCTGCAGCACCACGCCGTACTCCTCAGCCATGAGCTCAAGCGCCTCCTTGCAAGCATCCAAAACCTCTTGAACATTCTTCTTATCAAACCTTTGCATTGCCATCTCTCTCTCCTTCCTATGCTGCCGCTCTTTTGCGGACAGCGAACTTGCCACCATCAAGCTTCTTGACGTGGCGAAAAACCTGCGCCTCGGGCATTCCTGGGCAGAAGATGAATACAACCCTGCCCCCCGTTTCGTAGGTCACATAAAAACCCTCCGACAAGAAGCACTGAACCTCTAGCGGAGACAACTCATCAAACCTTCCAATAATCTCGGTCGCCGGCACTAGCTCGATGCCCAACCAAAGAACAGGAAATCCTTCATCCCTGATTCGCTGTCAGTTTCAATGTGAATACATCCGGCAGGACCCCACTTGTCGTCGACCCTTGGGTCGCACTCGTCGATCAGCCTGTCTGCGAACGACGACACCTTCGCTCCCTCTGGCACGGCGATCATCGCGTACCCATCCTTCTCCGCGATGCTCCCGGTGTAGCCGGCGTGACCGTAGTCGTGCCGAGCCCGGCGAACCGCCTCGTCGAAAGCATCCTGAGCGGTCTTGCCACTCGCATTTGTAAAGAAAACGTCAGCTCCCATTTCTCTCTCCTTTCAGTTGACAATTAACTGCCATCATTATGCAACAAAGGGTTGTGTCTTGTCAACCCTTTGTTCTGTTAATAGATCGCTCAAAGCCACCCTTTGAACGAACCCTGTTGTGTTCTTTGTGGCAGGACCCTTGGCATGCAGAATCACCCAGTGCCCTGGTGGATCCCAGAACCGAATGTCGTCCTCGTCGCCAGAGACAACGGGGAACCCCTTCCACACACCCGCCTCGACAATCTGCCTGGACGCCTCCTTCGCAGTCGTCCTTGTCATGCCTGCCGCTGTCTGCACTACAACAGCAGCGTTGTGCCCCGCCTCGAGGTAGCGCACCGCCCTCCCCATAGACTCCGGGCCCTCGCTGAGACTGAACGTCAGGTGGTAGTTCGGCGGGGGACTCCGCTTCTCAAGAGGCACCTTCGTGTAGTCGTACCAGTAGATGTCCTGGAACTCGTCGATGACTCCGGACCTCTCCCACAGGATGTCACTCGTACCGTTCAGCCTGACCGCAGGCTTCATGCCCTTGATCTTCGCCAAGTACATGTGCTGATGTAGTTCCATCCTGAGCTGCTCCATGAAGTCCTCTCGGAAGAGGTGATAGAACAGCGTCTTGCTCACTCGAGCAGTCCTCGCCATGTTCGTCACCAACTGACCAGTCGTCTTGATGCAGACATTGGCGCAGCTGGTAGCGAACGGGCAGGTGTTGAACCCAGACTCAATTGACGGAGAGAGGTGCATCACTGCAGTTAGAACTCCCTCCTCCTCGCCTTTTTGAATCTTGAAGTTCTTGCCAAATATTGTGCGAAGCCTTGCCGACTTCGTGTATCTGAGCCGGTCCTTCAGGTTCGCGTCATCCGGGTCCAAGCCGATTGATTTGATTCCCTCACGCACTCTCTCGTTTTCGATCCCCATCGCTTTCTCCTTCCAAAGTGTTAGTGCAATTGGGGCAAGCCCCATCTTCCATGCTCGCATCGAGCGTCCATTCCTTACATCCAGGACAGCACGTCCCGAAGTCCTTCCAACAGGTGTCACATATTCCTTTCTCGTCTAGGCTGTCAGGCGCTGTTATCTCCTCACATCTCTCACACTCTTCACAGTCACACTGCTCCGTACCGCTAGCGTGGTAATTCCCTCCGCAGCCCATGCAGGTGCCGTAGTGGTTGCCCCAGTCAGGGGGTAGGTTGCTCATGCTTCCTCCTTTGCATGCACAGCGGCGTACCAGGTACAGGCCTCCTCGGGGTAGAAGCCCGCCTTGTCGAGAGCCTTGAACATCTTGGTGTGCTGGGCGTAGGTCGGGTAACTGTGGTCAAGCGAGAAGTATGGGCCGACCTCTCCGCCGTCGTAGACCACGATCAGCACTGACCCAAGGCCATACAGTTCGCCCCTATCTGCCCACTCCTTTGGGGAGTAGAAGGTCCGACATCCTCCGGTGTAAGTTGAGTCCTCCTTCTTCAGTAGGTTTACGATTGTCTGTGCTGCTGCCTTCCCGCAGTGGCACAGTCCCTCGGGCATCTCAAGCCCCTCAAGTTGTTTGGTCATTACCTTCTCCTTCCTGGCCCACTTCAGGCCAAATCACAGTCGGTGTGATTGTGTGGAGCTCGCCGCCGTGAAAGCACCAGCGCCAACGCTCATCCTCTCCCTCAATCTCAATCCATGAGCCATCCCGAACGAACGGGGCGATGGCCCTAAAGAGGTGCTCGTCGTCACCGAGCTTTTCGCAGTCAAAGCAGATGGCGGTTACGTCCCCGCCGACAGCCCCCTGCAACTCCCATCTCCATGCAACCACTGCTTCCTCGAGCGTCGTTGCATTCTTGTATTCGTCGGTGTCTATCCAAGAGAACCAACTCTGTCTCTTGCCTCCTGGCTCGTAACTGCCGCCACGCCCATTGTCTGGGTCAAGCGCCTGGATTGCCTTGAGTGCAGCTGCCTTGTCCTCCTTCTTCATAAAGAAGTCGCAGTCGTTTTGTGACATGTAGTAGCCCATCGCCTAGTCCTCCAATGCGAACGCTAGGTCTTCGCCTAGCGCCTTTGTTGCGAGCTCTCGCCCAGTCCAATCCGAGAAGTACCCGTCCGAACTGATGTGGTACGGCTCCTTGAGCGTGCCCGCCCTAGTCAGGTGGTGCCCCACAATGCACAGCACTGCAGTGACAGCCTCGTCGTATGGCTTGCGAGCTGTCTTGCAGAAGTTGAACCCCATCAGCCCTTCTCGCTCAAGATAGAACGTCTCGTGACCAGCGGACCCCTGCCCATTGAATCGGATGTAGTCCGAATCAACTAGGGGAGGGTCCGGATTGTCGTACTCAAGTTGCAGGTTTGTAACCTCAGCGACGACCTCCTTAGACGCAGCCTGAATCTTGGCCCATGTCTCCTTGCCTATTTCTGGCAGTTCCCAGTAGTGGGTGTATCCCATCGTCTCTCTCCTTCCTGGCCCTTAGGCCATTGATGCGCGGATGTGCGCTGTCTCATCTCCGCCGCCAGACTTCCTCTGACGATCCTCTCTACGAACCTCCTCCCGCCACCTTCGGGCAGTCTTGTTAATTGGCTCAGACGCCTCGTCTAGGTAGGAGATGGGGCATGTGTAGTAGTAGGGCCCCATCGACTCGTCCATGTCCTTGTATCCCCACCCCTCGGCGCTTCGCTTCAGCAGGTAGCACATAATAAACCTAGTAGAGACTCCGTCCGGGTCGATAGACTCATGCAGGGCCCAGAGGACATTGCCTCGAGTGCAGCGACGAAGAGTGGCGAACGTCCCCCCGTTGGGGCGCAGTTGAACGACGCTCTTGTCGGACAGTTCTCGGATAAGGTCGGACCGGGTTGCCCCGTATTTGAATAGCCACCCCATGTCAGCCTCCGTTCACGGGGAAGGTCAGGTCTTTGCCGTCCGGTCCTTGACCGAACAGGGCGCCTCCGTCGTTGCCCTCGTCGTCCTGCGATGGGAAGATCATGCTCCCGTCGTCCAGGTGGATGACGATTGGCCGGCTATACCAGCCCATTTGTTCCGCCAC
>Ga0208010_1000185_pt1 | contig 21004 bp, 14 predicted proteins | sample 2_EtaG_FD_184074 | JGI IMG/M metagenome (GOLD analysis project Ga0208010, IMG submission 184074) | Marine viral communities from the Subarctic Pacific Ocean - 2_ETSP_OMZ_AT15125 metaG (SPAdes) (version 2) | ecosystem: Environmental > Aquatic > Marine > Oceanic | place: Pacific Ocean | collected... | reverse complement strand
TGTCGGTGGACTCGGAAAGCTTGTTTTGAGGAAGTTTGGTTGGGCGTTTGTAAAACAACTCAGCGGAAAAAGCGCAGCAGAAATCACCGAAATTGTAGCTCAGAGGACAGCGACAGAAGTAGGAGCCAGACGCGCAACAAGAGAGGCTACTGAGGGCGTTTTAAAACCAATGTCGCCGTGGTCCCGACCCACCCCCGCCGATGCCGCTTTAAGAGCAAGGCAACAGGCGGCGCAGACTTTTAACCCAGGTGCAACACCCAGCTTGCAAGGATTACAACAAAATGCTCGACGCGGGATGCATGGCCAGTTTTCTCCAACTCCCGGAATGGAGGCAGCACCCATACCAATATTACCGAGACCGCCTGTACCTGTACCATAGTAAAATTTAATCATGTCCGATCTTAAGTTTAATCCTGATGGGACTTGGCAGATTGTTGGGGATGGGGGGGTTGAGTTTGATTCTTCAACTATTGACCCCTACTCAACAGGTGCAAGGGCTTCATATACGCCAGCTCCACCAAGCTCATTCGAGGGACGGCTTGCTGCGTACAAGGAAGCACAGCCCTGGTATTACGAGAACCCCCTTTGGCGTGGCATGGAGGCATCAGCTCGTGGCGAGGCTGGTGGTTATTCTGAAGTAGGGGGCTGGGTTGGGGTTCCCGGTGCCGAGGGATGGGCAAGGGGCCAAGAGGAGAAGATTCAGGAAATCCCGATGCACAGGTTTTGGGGGCCTGAGTCTACCATTAAAGGTGCCAGTGATTTGGGTGGGGCCACGCTCGAATCTGTTGGTCAGTTTATAGGTGGTTGGGGGCCACACCTACTTTTAGGTTGGGTTACTGGAGGCACCTCCCTGTTGGGGACTGTGGGAACCAAGGTCCCCGGTCTGTTAAGCAAGGGGGTAAAGGCCCAGCGTGCCCTTAATATTGCCACAGGTTCAATGGCTGTTAGTGCAACTGGCCGATCTGGCAGGGAGCAGGAAGAACATTTTGGTGAGATAAACTATCCGCTGGCAATCGCTGGTGGAATAGGAACAGCTGCCTTGGAAAGGGTTGGTATTGAAACTGCAGTAGCAGGTATTCTAAGGGCCCCTCGAGGAGCGGAAATTTGGAAGAGACTTCTCAGGGGTACAGCCGCTGGTGGTGTAGGCGAAGGCCTGACGGAGGGGGCACAGGAAGCATATCAACTGGGCATTAATGAGCTTGCTTCCTATGTGGCCGACAAGACATACCCATTATTAACAGAGGATAACGGGTATAGAATCCTAAACGCAGCAACGGCAGGCGCCTTGGGAGGTGGGGTTATTACAGGTGCAGGGTCAGCTATGCGAGCATCGGGAGACCCTGATGTAAAAGAGGTTGAAGAAATTGTAGCCAGCGAAACGGCTAGGGCCACTGCAGCTACCTCAATGGGAGGCGAAGTTGTCAGGCAGCTGGAGTTATTGTTAGCCGACCCTGAGGGTGTGTTGAGCCAGGAGGAGTTTGATGGGTATAAGAAAATAAGAAGCATAGTAGATGGCATAACTTTCGAGGAAAAGGAGGCCGTTGTTAAATCTATGGACTCTCTGCTTGAGAGGGCAAGTGTTAGGGTTATGAGTTCACCTAGTGGTGATGAGGATGAAGCCCTAAAGGAAGTTGACGAGATAGACGAGATCACAGAGGAAGCTCGCAAGTTGAGCGAGGCTGCAAGGAAGACGGCGGGTGTTCCGCCAGTGCCAACCGAGACTGACATAGCGATTGAACTTAGCAGGAACCAGCAGGCTCAGAACTTTATAAATGAAGCCGAACTTGGCGAGGCATTGCCAGAGACATTAGCACCCTACAGGTCAGAGAACAGTGATATTAACTACAGGGTCGGACAGCGGTACACACACAGGACAGAGGCTGGTGAGGCTGTTGGAACCATACAAAAGATTGCTGGCGGGAAGCCGACGTTTGCAACATCAGATGATGGTTATGTTCTTATAGACACTTTCGACAATGACACGAAATCGTTTTTCCGTGTGGAAGAAATAAAGCTGGCAACAGAATTTTACATTAAACGGAAGTTCAAAGACGAACCAGAAAGGGAAGTGGTAAGTGTACCCGGACTAGGCAAGTCGTTGGCACAGGCCAAGGTCGAGCAGCAGGTAAAGGAGCAAAAGAACAAGGAGATAGAGGACGCGGCTGGGGCAACGATCCAGGGCAGGAAAAGGGCCACACCTGCTGAACTTGCGGTCAAGCAGAGGGGTCCTGGTATCCCAGCAGGGATGAAGATACCTGCCGCGCTGGAGCCAACAGCCAGGAGGGAGCGCAAGGTTACGAAGGTTACGAGGCGTGAAAGGAAGCCCCTCCTCCCGCGCAGGAAGGTTGGTGTAGTAAGGATTACGGAACCGAAATCAACCAAGGAGCTTAAAAAGAATTTAAAAGATGCAGTTCAGTCTGTCTTAACAGCCCGTAAAAGCAGGAAGTCAACACAGCAAGGGTTAAAGGACAGGGGTAATGCTGAGAGGGCATTAAGAAGGAGGCTGAAAGAGGAGAACTATGGCCCACTGTTGATTAACGAAACGATTACTGCCTATTTCTCCAGGAAAGACCCTGCCGAACACAGGAAGAGAAAGGAACTTGATGATGCTGCCGAGCTCAAAGCCAGCAACCTTGTTCGTGGTAGGCGCAAGCCCGGGAAAGTTGTCGAGGTTTTAACAAAGGAAGAAAAGGCAGAGATAGCGGCAGAGCCTTGGGTTCCTGGCGCAGACATTAAAAAGGGGGAAGCTTTAGCGGTAAAGGTAGCAGCAGAGGAGAAGGCAGCAGAGGAGAAGGCAGCAGCCTTGGCTGCAAAGGAAAAGGCTGAGGTAACAGACGAACCCGTAAAGGGAGAGCCTCCAGTAAAAGAGAAGACAACGACCAGAAGGCCAGGAACAGGCAGGAGGGAAACAACCAGGCGGGCAAGGGGCGCAGTAGGAACAGCTGTAACCACCAAGGGGAAAGGCAAAGGGGTCGAGACGAAAAAACAAGCACGAAGGGAAAGGATTAAAAGAGGAGAAGCTACCGTTGCAAGGGAATTGGCTAGGATTAAGGCGATTAAAGGTAACATACTTAACAAGACTGGCACCCATAAAATGATCACAACAGGGTTTGAGATTATTAATTGGACTGAAGTTCGAGACCTAATCACATCTCTTGCCAAGGTATTGGTCGCAAAGTTTCAGTTAACCATTGATCGATATATTGATAAGCAAATAAAAAAGGGAGAGATTAGGGACATTGTTGAGGGAGAGTTTGGGAGGGAAATTGGACTCCACAATCAGGACATAGTTGATGGCTTCAAGTTAAACCACGAACAGATTTCTGCAATAAAGAAGGGCCTTTATGACTATGTAAACAAAGTGATGTTCCGCGCTGGCGGCAAGGACAACCTGATAACCAAAGCCGGGATGCAGAACCTTAACAATCATGACCCTGATGGGGCGGAGGTGGTGTTTGGTAGAACAACAGCCAAGGTTATAGAGGGGATTGTGGTTAAAGGTTTGGCAGGGGTGGAGGAAGTCACCCGTGTACTACCTGTTACCGACAGGGCACAGAGGGAGGAAAACCTCAGGAAACTTGTTGAAGGAGCGATCAACCACATAAAGAGCGTTTATCAGTTTCCACATTCAACGGAAGACCTTGAACACCTGGGCTTGGGAAAACTTTATCCAATCGTTAACGAGAACCTGCTTAAAAGGCAAAGGGAAACTGCCTACCTTATAGACAGGAGGAAGCTTATGTCGGCTGGGTCTGGCGAGATTCAACAGATGCTAACAAATGGAACCAACGAGGTTGAGGCGGTTCTTACGTTCAGCATGTATAACAGAAAGCCTGCTATAAAAATCCAGGCCCAGGATAACAACGGAAACCTTTACCCTGCATACCAGCTTGACGATGATATTGTTAAGGGTTTCCTTACTGTCACCGAAAAGGCTGGCGTTCTTTCCACGACTGGAACCAAGGAACCTTATGGTCTTCTGCAAAAAGGACAGAACCAAAACAAGAAAGAGGTAAACGCCTTTGCCTTCCTGCCTGAGTCTGCCATCTGGGGGAGTGACAGGGAGTTTAACAGTTCTAATTGGAAAGCCCTGAAAACGAAGGGGGCCTACAGGTTTGTAAAGGACAGGCCGTTTTTAGAATTATCGTTAAAGGAATTTAGGAGGCAGCTCTCAATAGAACTTAAACAAAGTGGGCATGGGGCACTTTCAAAATATCCGGGGCTGGCTGATAAATCTGGCAAACACCCACTGTTAATTAATCACGAGTTCATAAGTGGTCTGGTTAAGTTTGGCAGGGAGACGGGAGCCCTTCAAGACCTCAAAAAGGATAAGCGCCAGATTGGGTCAATGACCACAGAAGAGTTGGCAGTTCAAGTTCCATTGGCCTTAAAGCGGCTGGCTTCCACAGCAAAGAAAGACTACGAGAAGGCCTTGGAACGGGCGGCGAAAATCATTGACTCACAGATGGCGGTCAACAAGGGGAAGCGTCATGGCGAAACGATAGTTGAGTTTGTTGATCGTGAATACCAGAGAGATGCTGAATTTATAAGTATTGTTAGGAATGGGGAAACGCTTAAAGGGGTCGAGCTTAGTGAGGAAAAATACAACAACACCTATGAATTGTTTGAGTATTACGTGGGAAGATTGGAGGCAAGAAACAAGGTCAAGCACGACACACAGAACGAGCGTTTCGAGAAGAATGCCAGGGACGCCCTGGAAGTGATAAGGACTGGAACACACAAGGAACTCAAGGAACTCGAGGAGAAGAAGCTTGATGTTGGGGCAATTTACAGGAAGTTCATATTCCCTGGCCTGACAAAGGAGTTTGTTGGTAATTCAAATCGCCTTTTAAGTTTAAGCGAGGAGTCCAATGATTACGGAAAAGCTGAGGTTGCAGTCCTGAACCAGGCTTATACGATTTACGGTCATAACATCCTTGAGGCATCGAAAGAATTTAAAAGGGAGAGGCCATCTGACAAGCTGGAAACAGTTGGCACACTTGGAAAGGCGGATGACCCTGGTCTTTCTGGAATGCCCCATAGATACGAGCCCCTAACAGATGAGGAGCATCAAGCGATGATGAGTAACTGGGACGCGCCAGCGTCGCCAAGGGAGTCTGATAGATTGGTAATAGAACGTCAGGACACCCAGCCGCAGAGAGAAATTAAGACAGAGTTGGGTAGGCTGCAGAAAGATTATTACGATATTTCAAACAACCCAGAAGCAAACACGGTTGAGATTGAGGACGCGCTGGCTCGGCTTGTTAAGGGTGAACTTGTTTTTAGTGAGCTGGTTGGAAAACGAAAGCCTGATGTAAGTTTGGCTGAGGCTGGTGAGAAGTTCAAGGCTGGTTTGAAGGGGGATGTTCAGAACAAACTTAAACGGTATGGTGCAGGTTCAAATTTCATGTTTGAAAGGGAACAGAAGATGGCCGCTTTTGACAATCTGTTTGAAAAGCTGGGAACTTTGTTCACGATACGATCCAACAAGCCAGATGTTTTAAACAGGAAGGTGCCCAAGGATGAGTGGACCGACGTGGAGAAGCACGAGGTGGAGGTGTTCGAGGGTGCTATAAGTGAGCTCAAGGAATTGACAGGTTTGTTTGGGCTTGCGGAATCAAGGATGCCTGAGGAAATCAGGAAGTATATTAATAATATTTTCCCGAACCCGTTGTCACCTGAGGAAAAGGATCAGATATACCTAACACTAGGCCAAGGTCTACTAGACCCAGATGATGAAAGTAAAAAGTATTATACTGTATCGAATGTTAAGGCTTTGTATGCGGCAGAGGAAAGGGCGGCCAAGAAGAAAAAGCAACCAGGGGACAAGATTCTCTTAAATCGATTGCTGTCACTTAGGTCGACGCAGACCACGGGAGAGAAGGCCTCAACTCCGTATGGAGTGTTAAAAGAGGTTTTAAAGTTTGGAACAAAAAAGGAATTCAATTCCGCAAGGAAATTCATGCAGGCAAAGTTTGCCACCCTTCTTAGAACGAGAGGGTCAAGCTCTAGAACGGAACCGCTTCAGCTTTTCACGCATATGTTGAAGCTTTCCGCTGATTTTAATGAGCAATATATAACCCAGCAGCTTATAGAACAAGAGGCAGGCATTGAGGAGCGGGACGAAAGAGACCCGAAAACTGGAAACCGACTGGAAGTTTCTCCCGAGGGCTTGCATTTGAGTTTGAGTGAAACCTTCGAAGACGGGGATGAAATTGTTAAACATCAATTTAACGCTGTGACCCTATGGTTAAAGCTTAAAGCTGTCCTTGAGTCGAATGGTGACCCGGAAAAATTCCTAACCTCCCCAGCCTGGTTGGATGATCCAAGGATCACAGAAGATGTCTTGAAGCAAATGAAGAAGGATGCCAGGAGGGTCCTTAAGGATGAGGTTAACTCGGCGGAACAAGAAGAAAAAAGACAGAAGGTTACAAACAAGGAGAACCCTCGTTACGGGGAGTACGTGAGAATTGCAGGTGGGTTGAAGCCCAGGGCAAACGCGGCGGAGTTTCGTAGCCCGACACTTGCGAAAGGGAAGGAGACTTATGAGCGGAGGTTGAAGGCGTACAAGGAAGCGGTAAAAGGAATCAAGGAATTTTATTCGGTTGACAGGCAGTTAAGAAGAAAGCTGATCGCAACTCTTATCACGGATACGACCGAATTGTTTACCCATTATGCTGATGTTGACAAGATGTTCATTAAAGAAATCTCAAAGATAGATGTTAATGACATTGTTAACGATGGTTCCATTGCCCTTGATGCGGCCATTGAGGAATCTGACGGGTTCTATGGCACTGGACGTGGGCCCTTGGTTAAGCTTGGCTCGATGAACAAGGTTATAGAGCTTGTTGGAAAAGAGGATACCATTACAGGAACCCTTCCGAGAAAATTCCTTGCCACCATTTCACGTCACGACGAGCTTTCACAGATTTCCAAGCAGGCTCACATGTTAATGCAGATTCCGTCGATAGGCGTTACAACTGACAGGGGGCCAACGCCAAGCAGGTATCGACAGGAACAGAAATACAAGATGTTTGCTGGTGAAGAGGCGCCTTCGTTTATCAGCACCTCGCCCACCGTTCCCGTGGCCAAGGCCAAGGGTGCGAGGGACATAAGGGATTTGATAGAGGATTACAGGGGGGTTATGCCAGAGGAGATGGTTGCCGAGGCATACGCACTTCTAGACGCAATACCTGAAAAGTATTTTGATGACATGGAGTTGGGGTTTGTTTTTGATAGGGACACCGACCAGATGAAAACGGTTGGTTCATTTGATGAGGTTCTCAACATAGCACAGGTAAACATCCATGCCGCATCGTTCCAAAAGATTAATGAAAAAATTGACGGCATTGACAGGATATCACATGAACTTTCCCACGGGCTGTTCCAGTTTCTTCCACAGGAATACAAGAACCAGATCAGGGAGATTAGAATAAAAGCCCTGTACGGGCTTAAGCTGGGACTCGGAAGCACAGCCGAGCAGGAGTTTGCCGAGGCTGTCCTGGATGCAAAGGACATCGATGGAAACCCGTTGAATGCCGACCTCGACTCCGTAGATTATGTTAATGTAAGAAACGATTTGTTCCCTGGTGCTACAAGACTGACAGAAGCGTACAGGTCTGCGTTTGACAGTGTGTATCAATATGTAAATGATTCTGAATTCTTTGCACATCTAATGGCATCAAAGGGAGAGTTATTAAACACTGCCTACTCCATTACACCTGACGAGAGGAACGTGTTTAGAAAGGCGTGGGACTGGGCAATTGATTTTTTTGAGAGGCACTTCCTTAAGAAGCTTTTGAACAGGGGGCAGGTAACCGAATCACTTCATGATGAAATTTTAAGGAGGTTCAAGGAGGGAGGCTTCAAGCTTGACACAAGGGCTAGGATTATTAAGCCAAGGAAGCTGGCTAAGTTTGAGTTTGTTGCGGATGTAGAGAGGGGGATGGGCGTTGAATATCTTGAGGGAAGGAATGTTGAGGCTGGAAACAGGTTGGTTATGGAAGCCAGCGCCCCGTCCAAACTGCTAGCCGAGTTAATCAACGACGTTCTTCTTGAGCTTTCCCAGGAAGAAAGGTATTCAAGCATCCTCCTGGACAAGGAGGGAAACCTCGATCCCAATTCCAAGGTGGCGATCATGACCCAGTTCAAGAGGGTTTCAGAAATAAACAGCTTTCTAGAAAAGCATGAGTCTGTTTTAAACGGGCACCTTGTATCCCCGAAGGACTATCTGGAGTTAAGCGAACAGAAGGACAAGCTCCCAGGGGGTGTGTGGCAACAGGTATCCAGGAACATGGGTCTTGGTATGCGTTACTTTGTTGAGGGTTTCCAGAAAAAGAAGAAGGAGAGGGATGCCCTTGATAGTGACAAGTCGAAGGAGGAGATAGGGAAGCTCCTTAAAGCTGCCTCAACAAACTATTTCAGTGCTGACGACGCAAGAACATCAGCTGCTGAAGTCAGGGCCCGTATAGCCGAACTGTTCCGCGCTTCAAAGGACGATGCGAAGCATGTTGAGGTGTCAGAGTTCCTTGTTGAGATGGGTTTCAGTTTGAGTGAGTTGGATAACCAGCTTAACAAGAACACACTCGACAGGCTCCCGGTTCACATTGAAAAGGTTTATGAAATTCTAAACGCTGATCCGAGAGGTCGTGCCCTGCTATATTCAGGGAAGAAACTCATCATGGATGAGACTGGGTTTGATGAATCCAGGGGGGTTTCCAAGCCTAAAAGCATAAAGGATGTTAGCGAAGATTTAAAGAACAAGGTTCTTGATGGTGAGCTCACCCCGAAAGAGGCACTGGCGAAGGCGATTGAAAGGTGGGAAACTGCTGAAGCCAAGAAGCCTTATAACTTTGAATCACTTGATGACATTGCCTTTTCAAAACTGGATGCAGCTGGCATGAAGCTGGTCAAGGGTTCATGGAAAGACATGAAGACCCTTTACGAAAAGATTCTAAAGGAGGGGTTATACAGAGAGGTTCCCGACCGAAGGCCAGAGAAGAAAAAAATTCAAGAGGAATTTGAAGAGGCCGAGAGAATAAATTTGGAGAACAAGGCTAAGGGGAAGATCACAGAAAGCCAACACAAAGCCAGGCTTAAGGTCATCAAGAAAGACAGGAAAGAAAGGTTGGCTGTCATAAAGGGTCAGGAGGATTTGTTAAAGCGTTCGTTGGGTGAGAGGGACCTGGGCTTTGGCCCGTCATTGGACCCAATGGATGGTGTTGCGTGTTGGCAGTTGTATAACCTGCATGAAATAAGCAGGCAACAGGAGGGCATAGCTGATGAAATAAACATGGACGCTCTCCGGGATTTTGATGGTTATAAAAAAGATATACTGAGAATGGTTCAGGCTGAAGAGATCACAGACGTGCAGGCACTTGACAGATTGCTTGGTGATCTGAAGGGCAAGGTCAAGAAGCACACTCTTTCTGCCAAGATGTTTATTTCCAACCAACAAAAGCTTCGATCAAAAGCAAGGGAGCTTACTAATCTTGATCTAAGCGTTGAGGTTTTAGGGAAGGTAATAGGCCATGAAGATTTCATTAAAGCCAGAAATATGGCTAACCAGGTAACTGGGATGCGCCCTGATTCCGAAATAAGATATTCGGAATCAAGCATTATCCTTCCAAACCCAGACGGTTCAACAAGGGATGTTAATATAAGAACAGAAACCAAGCAGGGCCTTGTCGATCAAATGAAGGAGATTGATGAGTATCTTACAGACCTTGATGCCTGGATACTTAAGGAGGGGAAGGATCACGAGCTTTATACTTTCTGGAAGGAGATGAAGGATCATGTAACCTCTCTTCTCACCAGCAACACCATGCGTAGTGGGCTTGTGAACGAGAAGTTTGGTTCGTTTGGGGTTGAGGCCCTGTTGAAGGGGGTCACCAAGACAGCTATGATCCCGTGGGAAAACTTCCTTGCCAACATTGGAACATACGGTTCCAAGCTGGCCAAGAAGAACCTGTACAATCTTGTTGAAGGTTCGGAACGGGCTGAACTGTGGAGGGCAGAATACGGGGAAGGAATAATAAAGAGACTGTTTGACGCAACCAAATCTCATGGACTTGACGTTGGCCAGGAAGCTCCGTTTGCCGTGAGGGAGTGGTACGACAAGGTGGGAAGGCGTTACTTCTCACTGGCCAACAAACCGGGCAGGCTTATCAAGGTTGGTGGTATAATCAACAGACACCTGGCTGTTCCGACAATAACAAAGGAGGACTTTGAGGTTCTTAGGTATCAGTCCGAGAAAATCAACAAACTTTACGAAATCAACCTCAGGGAAACACGGGGCCCAGCTGCGCAGGCAAGGAAGACAGAGGATGTAACCAGGGGAGGCCAGAAGGTTTTTAGGGCGCCGTTGAAAGACACCCAGCATACACTTCCCAAAACAATATCAGACATGGGCTACTCAGTTTCCAAGGACTTGAGGGCCATGACTGATTCGCTTTATGACTTCTTCATAAAAATTGATGAGAGTGGCATTAACGAGAGACAGGCAAGGCTTGCCAAGCTGGCCCTGCTGCAGGAACCCATGCTTAGGGGGTCGTCCATACAGGACGTAATAGGTGAACATTTTGACACGTTGGTTTATGCCTTTCTTGATGACAGGTCTGGAAAAATAACTGGACCCGGGAATCCGTACTTCAAGATTGAAACGGTTTACAGCGATGCCAGGGACAAGGTTGAATCTGGTGACATAACAGACATGAACGAACTGGCCGCGTTCTTTGCAGCCAGGTCTGTTGATATGAATGCACTGGACCCAGAGTCCGAAACGGATCACACGCTCACAAAGGACGAGGCTCTTTATGAATTGTTAAGGGAGATAGGGAAACAGGCCGTGTCATTCTCTACAAAGGTTGTCAACAGGAAGGGCGACGAGAAGGATGTTAGGGTTACGATTGATTTGTGGCGCTCCAAGAACAGCTTTACGTTTGGAAGGCAGGAGGCGGTTGCCAACTGGTTTTATTACGATCACGGAATTAGTGAAACACCGGGACTGTCCTCGTTGGTGACCTCATCCTACACCCAACAGCTTGATGAGTTCTCACACTCATTAAGCGTGATGGAGGCAGAACTTGAAAACGCAAGCGCTTCCAAGCGGGCCCTGGAAGGAACGAGAGGCGAGACAAAGGCTGCTAGGAACAAGTGGAACAAGGATAAGCTGGACGGAAAGAATTACTTTACATATGAGAAGATAGAACAGCAGAAGGCAGACCTCGAGATAATGAGGAGAATGCTTCAGGAGGTTCAAGAGAGGGAGAATAGGTATGACATAATTTCAAACTCCAAGAAGATGAGGCTTGCCCTTGGTGACACTGTTGGCGCCACGCTTCTTGGGGTGGTTACTGGGGTGAAGAATTTGGTTGGCACCCCGCTTAGAACAACCATGAGGCTTCAGGCAATCTTTGGCATGACGCCAAGGATTCATGTGATGGGCGCCATCAACCTCTTAAAGGCAATGACAAGCACCGCCGCAACGCTGTCAATTGGCATGTTAAAGGGGAGTGTTGCTGCCGTTACCTCGGGCGGCCTGTTTAACAAAAGGTTCGCCGCGTTTCTTGACAAGGCCTTGAATGAGGTGTGGGCCAAGGAGCTTGCAATAGGACAGTTCAAGATCAACAAAACCTATGCAATGCTTACCGAGGCTGGTTACGGAATCAAACGTGACATCGGTGGCGCAGCTGACAATTACTGGAGATCACTTGAAACCAGGGGGAGGATTGATCAGAGGGATGAACTAACAAGGAGAAGCAAGGTGGGCCACCTCATTATGAAGGGGTGGGGTGCTGCTGCCTTTTATGGAATCAACGTGTTCGGTAACGCTTTCCCGCGTGTCTTTGACATGACGGGAAACAACGCATCGTTTAGTCAGGTTGGTTTTGTATCCAACCATCTCGAGATGAGGTTGAAGGTGTTGCATAAGATCAACAACAGCCTCAACCCAGAAGACAGGATTGATTTCAGCACCATGAAGGGGGCTCTTTCACCAACGCAGGTGTTTGGTGATGGTTTCCTTTTTTCTCCCAGCCCAGCAAAACTTAAACTACTTGAGGATTTGTTCCTTCAGTCTGGTTTGGATTTCCACCAGGAGGCGACCAGGTTCCTGGCCAAGCTGGATGATGACAGGAATGCGACCTTCCTTGATTCAGAACAGCTTTCCAAGCTGGGAATTTCGCTCTTTCAGGAAAACGCCAGCACGATTGCCAGCAGGCCGCTTGAAATGAAGAACAACCCAGACAAGTCAGCTATCTGGTCTTTAATGGGGTGGGCAACATCAGCGTTCCACAACACAAACACCTGGGCATCCAAGGCTGGTTCTGGAAGGAGCGGTTTTTACCTTGATAACCCAAAGGCCCACCAGCTTTTGGTTCTTGCAGGGTTCATGGTCATTGGAGCTCCTGCTGGTGTGGGTCAGGATGAATTCTTGAGGTGGTTGCGGAAGTTCCTCCACGGTGAGCTAAGGGCTGGAAGGTTGCCGTATGAGGAGGATACAACCAGAAGAGAACTTGTGTCTTGGGTAAGGTATTCGATGATGGCTATGCCATTCCTGAACATGCCACTTAACCTTTTGTTCAGCGATCAAGGAGGTGTGGCAGCTAATGGCATGGACATGTTTGTCCAAAGCAGGATAAAACAGGTGTCAAGCTACTTTGCTGGGGTTGGGTTCTCAACGAGATGGAAAGATGACCCGCTTACTGGAATGTTCTATAACATAGACTTCCTGTTGAAATCTCTTTATCCGAACCCCCTCGCAAGAGAAGCCATCAATGACATATGGCAGGGGTACATGAAGGTGACAAACAACAAGCGCATGATCCAAAGACATGCACCTGCTGATTACAGGAAGCCTATTGGTATGTGGTACTCCGGGGCATCTGCAACGCCTATTACCCCATACATAAAGAACATGGTTCATTATTCTGCGATGGCAGACTGGGATAACTTTTACAGGGAAGCGAACAAGGCAATAGATTATGCCAGGAAATCAAATAAGGATAACCCAACAACATATGTAAGGGGATTATTCTGGAGAAGGAACCCATACACGACTGCCTTAAGGGGAACCATGAGCCCTGGTGTAAGGAGGGAAATAATAGACGGGATCGAGAAGCACATGGGGGAGGATTGGTTGAGGCAGTTCAAGCAGACAGAAGAGAATTTTAATATGGGGTACAGGAAGCTGGGAGGAACCCCCAACAAGTTCGGGGGCGGGACTGTTAGATACACGCCACGCTCACAGCCGAGGATTTATATCGGGCCAAGTCCATACGCAAAGGGTAGCGAGTTTGTGGGAGGAAGACACAATGTTGATTGGAAAGGTGGACAGATAAGGAGGAGCCGACCCTTCTAGCCTCTTTTTTTGTTAGCGCTAATCTCGCTTATCAACCAACGAAACACTTCTGGGCTTTGCCTTATTGCGGTGGCAACCCCAACGGACATCTTGTTGGTGAAGGTTTCTTCCAGGATTTTTCCAGGAGCACCCATCCCATGATTCACAGCGTGTATGATTTCATGCAGCAAAGTTTCTGCCCTCGACTGCCTTGGCAGGTCTTTCGTTACCGCAATAACTTGTGACTGGAAGTCACACCACCCCAGCTGTTCCGCTCCACCCTCATCAGGCGTCGTGATCCAATTGATCCTATAGGTCAAGTTCAGTATATCAACCTCAGTTGGTAGCTTCCTGCTCATTCAAAAACAACAGACAAGGCTTTGTTTCATGGGGCAAACCCCTAACCCTACTAACGGTACCAGTCAGGTTTAAAACCCGTCTACGGTTCTCCCGCAGCACCATACGCCCTGCCCTAAACTTATAGCCTTCCACGAATAAACCTCCTCCAAAAAGGGACCCTTGGTTTGGGCATATCTAGGAACGGCATGTCCTCCTTGTTTTTGTTAACCCGCTCCCCCGCCCTCCTTAACTCGGATTGCGTCAACAACAACGGAGTGTACGTCCTTAGTTCTGGGTCTTTAATCCACACGGCAATGTAGTGTGAATTTGCAGAGGTTCTTTTTCCTCTGTTAAAAACCCTCATCATTATACCTAGCTTCATTCTTTTAACCATTTTGACCTCCTAAATTCTCCCCTGCCATTGTCCGTGTTACCCAGCTCTAGACAGGGGAAGGTGGTGTCCTGCAATCGTTGCAGAATTATCCCACCAAAATTCAAAGCGGACATATAAAATCCTTACTGAAAACAAACTCACTCATTTGCGGGAACTTTGTCATGTCCCTTTGTTTAAGTTTATTACTAAACACAAACTCTCTTTCATATTTCTTTTTATCCCTCCTCCACGAACAAATCGTTTCTGTTTCAATTGCCGCAATAACCCAGTCCTTTAGAGTGTAATGAGTTATCTCATCTTCCGTTACCATGCAGCTGGCTGGAGCAACAGCCAACCTGAAGTGATGGTGCGCCACGGGTAGAACCCAGCCGTCCAGGGAGTCGTTACTTTCCGAATAATATTCCTTGTAATGGGGAACCCATCCCCAACCAAGCGCAGTAAGAAAGAACCTTTGGTCTTCGTTTATATCCCCAAAGTGGTCACCGTGGCCAGTGCCCTCAAGGTGTCCGTTATCAACTTTATCTGTCCAAGCCATTCTAAAGAACCCAGTTTAGTGTGGGCAATGGGTGTAACTGTTCAGTGCTGATGACATGTGCCCCAGCAAACAGCCCACTGCTCTGTGGTTTGCATTTTATTTCCTCGTCAGAAAACCAACCCATCATGTACGCCTTAGCCTTGTCAGAACTAATATCGACAACAGCAAGGGCGTAACACCATTCAGGCTTTCTTTCCTGTGGCCTAACCAGCATCTTGTAATCATGGGGTTTCCTGCCCCCTTTCAATCTGGAACCCTTGAAGTCTAACTGCAGGCCGGGTATGTCATACCCCCCATCCCCAAGGTGTGGGTGTAACATGGAAACCCACCTCTGCATTCGGTACACATGGTCTGTCCCGGTAAGGTAAAGTGTTCCAGCCAGCTGTGCTACCTGTCCTGTTATCTGGTCATCAGCCAGCCTCTCCAGCCTTTCCTTTGTGTCCTGGATATGTGACCCGCTTTTCCCTGTAGCCTCGATCTTCGGTCTGAAGAACTTTACAAGTTCAGATGCCTTCTCCTTGGCAAGTTTGAACTCGCTATCACTCAGTTCTATTATAGGCCTGGTTGTCATTTTATCCCCATAATCAGCCTCTTTTTCTCATTGCTTGGGTTTATATACCTGAGCAATGACCTTATACTCCTGTGCCCACTTAAATGTTGCACAGTCACGATATCAGCGTTTGGGTGGGAAAGCCAATTAGATATTGCTGTTCTTCTGAAGGCGTGGAATGTCTTGCCAGACTCATATAAACCCTCCCTTTTCTGCCAGTCCCTGAAGTGGGTTGAGATATTCCCGTTACCCACAAGGGCAATGATGGCGAGCCTCCTTAGAACATACTTCCCGTCACACCTCAACTCGTTCATTTCATACAGCAATTCAAACAGCTGATCTGACATGGGGATTTCAACCTTCACCTCATCCTCAAGGCGTTCGGTTTTCTTTGGCATCTTCCTGACGGTCTTGTTCCTTAGGTCAACCTCATCCCACGTGAGAAGGGCGCAGTCACTGATCCTCATGCCCGTGTTCCAGCCGATCACAATAAGGGGATACCAGTTTGTACCCCTGGATTTATCAAGCATCTCCTTATAATCCTCATCAGTGAAAACTACGGCATCCCTTCTCGGAACCTTGATCAAACCCCTTGGGTATCGGGTTACAATTTTTTCGTCAGCGTAACCCCTTTCATGCAACCAGTTGAAGAACCTCCTTATACTCAGGGCTATGAACTGGACACTTGATGGCTTGTGGTTTTTCTTAAGCCCCCTGACGTACTCAATCACTCCGTCCATGTGCACCTCGAACGGAACGCCAACCACGTGGTCCCTAAATTTCCTTAAGGCCCAGTTGGTTGGGTTACTTTCGCTTATATCTTTAGACTCACGTTCAGATACAAACTGATTGATCCTCTCTACTAACTCTTCTGTTGTCATTTTTTACATATCTTTCCATAGCCTTAACAAGCGGTTATAGTACTTATAGTTCTTGGACTTCTTGATGTGGTGAAATTTCCTCCTCTTGAAATATTCAAGGCTTCTGTTCTGCCTTAACAGGTCAACACCACAGGCAACACTAAACCTTTGCGCCATTGCAACAGGAACATCATCCCAACTTGTCCTGACACTTATTCTCCTGATGGTGGTCAGCGGGATACCGCTGTTCTCTGAAAGCCTTCTGTTTGAAATGTCCCTCCCGTTCCTGCGAGCCATCAACCTGCAAAGGAAAGGTGGCATCCTGTTAAGTTTTTCTGTTAATGTCATCTTTGTTGTACAACCTGATATATTCCCTATACTTATCCTCGATGTCGCTCAACGCCTTGCTCTTCCTGAGTCTCTTGCCCTTCTTTCTTTCATAGTCATCAAGATATTCCTGAAGAAGCCCTGCCGCTTCGCCAGCATCTTCTTCGTTTTCGTATACCCAACTGTCGATAGGTAGTGGTTTAGTCCTTTGTAACCTGTCCCCCGCAGGGTTCGGCTGCCCGACACCACTAGCTGTATAAAGCCAGAACTTTTCATCCTTTTCAATTACTTGTATTTTGATATGCATCCAGGTGGATACTCCCTGTCATAGTCAATACCTATATAGGTTTCATCAACCTGACCGTTGTCCTTTCTAAGGAGTGATGTCACCACAAGGTTCCCAGACCTGTCGCTTCTTACATCCAAAAAGTGGGCCATGTTCTCCTTAAGTTCTTCGAACTCACTAACTGAGCCGGGGGTTAGGGTTACCCTCCCCCCCAGCTCATGCAACACAAACCCAAGAACGAGGGATACTGGTATATCATCCTGATTCTTGGGGAATATAGGCATTAAAACGGGCTGTCGTTGGATGTCGCCGCTTCAATGGCTGCAGCAGCAGCCTTGGCGTCGTCGGGCTTCTTGCCGCTTCCGCCAAACCTGAACTCCTCACATATACAGGATAGCTTGTATCTCTTTTTACCCTCCTGCTCCCAGCTATCCGTTTTCATCCTGCCTTGTACCAACAAGCGCTCTCCTTTGCCTGCCTTTCCAAGGGCTTCGCCAACTTTGCCAAACGCCACACAATCAACGAATGCGGTCTCTTCGTACTCGCCTGATTTGCGTGAGGTTGCCATTGTGAATGAGCACACCTTCGTGCCCTTACTTGATTCCCTCAACTCTGGGTCTCGGGTCAAGTTACCGAACATAACTATTTTATTATACATGTTATTAGAACTTGTCCACCAAAGGTGGAACATACTTTTTTAGTTTCTGATATAGTTGGTTGGTGATTTTAAAAATCTCCCAACCATCCTCAACCTCGTTCGATCCCCAGAATTTTTCTACAGGTTCGGACGGGGTTTTAGAGTCGATCACAAGGGATATACAGCCCGGGTCTCCTTCAACACATTTCTGGTACGCAGCCAGTTGCTGCACCCATGTGTCATAGAATCTTGCCTTCCTCTTAACCCCCTGCGTTTTAAAGTCAATAACGCACCTGCCCCACTGCACGTGGTCTGCAACCAGGTCAACTGTTCCAGCATATCCATGCTGGTTGTTTACCAATACAGTTTCAGCCTCATGCACCTTGGTTATGTGCTGGTCAAACCAGAGCTTGTATTCCTTGAACCAGCCATACAGCTCATCATCTTCATCAGGTTCAGCCGCACTTAGGTTGTACTGCTCGAGGACATGATGAACCCTGGTTCCAAAGTTTGGCGCAGCTGAAGCCATCTCCTTCATATTGTCCACCACTCTCTTGGCGAAACTATCAATAGACTCGTCCTTATTTCTATCTAGGCTGAGGGCAGACAATATGCCCTGTTCTACCTTCCAGCTTTCAAGGGCGGGTTTAGAAACAATATTAAGAATTGATGTTACACTAGGGTATAAGCCTTCCACCCTCGCGTCCTTGAGGGTGGTCGGCTTGCCATTCTTCCTAGTGTGCCTTGGTTCACCATCTTCTGTGTACCAATGAGCAGAGCTGTCTGGCTTAACAAGTGCCGTCATTTATTTTCTGACAACAGCGGTTGGATTTCGTCCCACTTATTAACAAAGAACCCCACCTTCTCATTGGGGATCATCTTGATATCCTTGACCCCTTCATTGATGTGCCCCCTCTCAACAGCGAGAGTCAGGAACTTCTTTGTCGTGGTGGTTTCCTTAATAAGGACTGTTAGCTGGTCAAGCAGTGTTGGTTCTTCAATGCCCTTGCCAAGCCACTCACGCAGTTGCTTGCCGAGTTGCTCGTCAGGCTTTTGCACCACGCAGCTGGCTAACTCGGGTATCCTTGTTTTCTCAACAACACCTGTGTTGTCATGGTCAAGGCGCATAACAAAATCAAGGTTATACTCCCAACCATCCTTCCATACAGGGGCAAGTCCAATCTTCCTTGGTGATGCCTTGCCCTTGTCGTTCTTCTCAACAACCCACTCGGACTTGCTTCGCATCGTTGTGATAACATGATACGGAGCGCCCATTATCAGGTCGTTGATCCTTGTTAGTGTCTTGGATGCATCGCCCCATGCCATGAAGGTGCTGCCTGATTGCGACCTTCTGCCTTGGTTGTCCACCTGTTGTAATATTCCTCCTTCTCCCTGCCAGAAGGCAGACATGGAGTCAATTATAACAGTGCTGTATACCCCCGGTATGTTTTGAAGCGCTTCAATCAATTCTCCTGGATTGAATGTCTTCATTTCGCAGACATCAAAATCAAAGATGTCTGAATACTTCGAGGCGGACCCGTGTTCCGTGTCAATGAGGGCTGTCTTGCCCCCTAGACCCTTGGCTATACACAGTGATGTCCATGTTTTCCCGCACCCCGAAGGACCGTAAAGGCCTCCGCGGAGTTTGGCCGACTTTTTGGTAGCTCGTTTAAACGTGATACTCATTTTAGTTTTCCATTTTTTCTAGTGTTACTATTGCCCCCTCGTTTCCTTTGGGAGCCCTTCTTACTCGCACCACAATCTCCTGTATCTCCCTCACGGAGTCGTCTAACGGCACCGACGAGGCAGTCCATGACTGTATTGATTGCCCCGTCCGGGTCCCTTTTACGCTTGTCCGATATAAGGAGATCAATTGTGACACGAAATCTTGTTCGATGGCCTTCATCTGTTTCTTTGCCTTTGGGGTTGTCACTAACATACTCCTCCAACAAGCCTTGCAGTTCTTGAAGTTGCCTACGTGACCAAGCCCCTGTATGACCAGATGAATCATCCACCTTTTTTCTTGCGCCTATTCCTTAAGTAAAGAAGGACAGCCCGCTCGGCGGCGTATGTCAGCTTTACGCCTCTTACCTTACAGGCTGCCTTCAATTGATTGTGAGATTCCTTGGATATGTTTATAACAGGCATGACCAGAGGGCCAATTAAGGCCCAGCTGGCTGCCCATTGCAACATTTTTTTTATTTTTTATCCTCTTCAATCTCGCTTAACGCTTCGCCCACCAGCTCATCAGCTTTTTCCTGTACCTTTTCATTCTCCTTGTTGATGATCGAGCCCAGCTGTTCTGACAGTCTGTCGACAACCAGCTTGATGCCTGGCAATCCAGCCGTGAGGCTGAGATTGAGAGCTGTTTCGGTAAGCACGAACGCCCCGATGGCGGGAGGAACATTGGCATCTGCCATTTCCTGTATCAGATCGAGGCACTTGTGGCCCCACTTCTGCACCATTGCATCAGCTTCCTTGTCCGACGGGACCTTCTCTTGTTTGTCCATTGGTACTACATTTTCTTCTTCCATTTATATCACCTCCTTTCTTTTTAAGAATTAAATTCATGCAATCTTCGCGCCTTTCCTAATGTTATCCTTCGCCCACATGGGCTGAAGGTTAGAGTAATGGAAACACTTGCGCTGTTCTGTTTCCTTTCTTAAATCGAAGGAAGAACAGGGCCTTACGTGGTCGATGTGTATCTCGGCTGACAAGTATTTCTTCCATGACATGCCCCTGGTAAACAGAGACCTAAAGTATACCTTGAACTCTTGAATCGTGCAGCCCAGTAAATCTGTTGTTGACGTTTTTCTGCTTGCCGTTCCATGCAAGTTGTTTCTCAACGCATTGCGAACCCGCCTTCGCATTTTGGAAATTAAATTAAACTCAACATCATTCTTTAGCCTCCTCTTCATCCATGCAAGCTTGTACCCGTTTATTTCTTCTCTGTTCTTTGCGCGATACGTTGCCTTGCAACATCGGTCAGAACAATACATATAGGCTTTGTATTTCCTTGCCGTGAATCCCATCTTCTGAAACTTTTCCCCGCATCCTTTGCAGGTAAAGTTAATTTCTGTTAAGTCTGACCCAGACGAATACTCCAACCTTTGCAGGTGATGAGAACAGGTGATCTTCCCGCAGGTAGTTCGCCTGTTGTCCCAAGTTTCAACCTTGATTCCACAGCTAGGGCAATCAAATTTATTTAACGACAACCCTGCCTCTTTTCTTGAATTATTTCTGTGAAATTCCTGGGCCTGGATGATGCAGCATTTTGTCGAACAGAATTTGTATGCCCTTAAGGGGGCGGCTTTGTTCTTTGTTGAAAATGTTTTATTGCACCGCCCGCACTTAAGATACATAAAGTTTCCGGGTTCCACCTTATACCCTCGATTAATTAAGCTTTGGATTTGCCGCTTTTTTAGTGCGGTTTGCGCTCTTGCGTTTTTTGTTTTGCTCCAACATTTTTTACCACAGAATCTTTGGCCCCGATTCGTTCTGATATATTTCTTTCCGCAACCTGGGCATTTATATTTCAAGGGAGGGCGAGTCTTGTCCCGCTTCTCTTGCTGCTTTCTATTATTAACGACGCGCACACACGCTTTACCGCAATATAATCTCCTGTTATGTGCAACTGGATTGTTTCCACACTCCTTGCATTTAACCATTGTACATAGCGTTGTCGCTGTTGAAGTTTTTATCCAGCCACCGAGCCAGCCCGCCCTTGTCAGTGGGTA
>Ga0208010_1000182_pt1 | contig 21192 bp, 32 predicted proteins | sample 2_EtaG_FD_184074 | JGI IMG/M metagenome (GOLD analysis project Ga0208010, IMG submission 184074) | Marine viral communities from the Subarctic Pacific Ocean - 2_ETSP_OMZ_AT15125 metaG (SPAdes) (version 2) | ecosystem: Environmental > Aquatic > Marine > Oceanic | place: Pacific Ocean | collected... | reverse complement strand
AATCACGGGCTTGAGGCCGATTCAAAGTAGAGCACTCCACGCCATCCGAGATGCAGGAGGCGGGTTTCTAGCACTGGCTGTCGGAGCCGGGAAAGCTTTGTGCGCTGGTCTAGCAGGCACGGTGCTCGACAAGGAACTAGCGATCATCTTCGCGCCGGCCAGCACGGTGCCGCAGCTTCGTGCGACGCTCGCGGAGTGGGGGCAGCACTTCCGGCTACCGCGCTACCGCGTGGAGTCCTACGCGCAGCTGTCGAGGATTCGCGAGACCAACCTGCTGCGCGACCTGATCGGGGACCTGCACCCCTCGAAGGTGGTGATTGTCTGCGACGAGATGCACCGCCTGCGCTACCTGACCAGCGCTAGGACCATGCGTATCATCAGGGTGTTCCAGGAGTGTGATGTCGAGCCCGAGGATTGGGAGCCCTCCAACGGCTACTACGGCCTAGCGTTCGTCGGGCTGTCGGGGACGATCACCAGCAGCGGTTTGCGGGACTTCTACCACCTGCTGGCGCTGGCGCTCCGCGAGAACTGCCCAATGCCGCTCGACGCGCATAAGCACAGCGGGGGGCACCTGCACGCCTGGGCGGAGGTCATCGACGACAAGGGGCGCCCGGAGGCCAGCCACTGGCGCATGGTCTACCCGCTGATGGAGGCGTTCGGGGGCGGAGAGGAGTGGCCTAAGCTAGCGAAGGATCGTCGGGACTACGCGCGTCGCGCGTTCCAGAAGCGCCTCGAGACGGCGCCTGGGGTGGTGTGCACCAAGAAGACGGCGCTGGCGGCGAGCCTGAACATCGGCGTTATCGACCTTGAGGTGCCCGAGGAGGTCAAGGCTGCGCTCGACGGCGTCAACCTGACCGACACGCTGCCCAATGGCGACCCCATCGTTGACGACATCACCAAGTGGCGCGCGCAGCGGCAAATCTCAGCGGGGTTCAGCTACTACTGGGACTGGCCGGACGGCATTGTCGATTGGGACTGGCTGGACGCCAAGCGCAACTGGGACACCCACGTACGCCAAGAGCTCGCGAAGAACAGCGCCGATGGCTACGACAGCCCTGGGCTCGTCGAGCGTAGAGTTGCTGGATACGTCATCGACAATGGTTGGGGCGACAGCCACTTAGACGAACTAGGGTTCGTGATGTGCGCTTGGCATGCGCAGAAGTACAAGAAGCCTCCGCCAGTCGTGCCTTTGTGGATTTCCGACTACTTGGTGCGCGACGTGGTTGGTTGGCTGAGTCGGAAGCGTGAGCCGGTGCTGGTCTGGTACGAGTCGAACGCCATCGCCGAGAAGTTGGCCGAGCACATGCCGGTGTACGGCGCGGGGGATGGTGCGCCAGACAAGGTCGAGACGTGTGCAGTTTCAATACGCGCGCAGGGCGAGGGCCTGAACCTCGACGATTGGCGCGTGAGCCTGGTGATCGAGCCGCCAAGTGGTGGGCATGTGTGGGAGCAGCTGTTGGGCCGTACGCACAGGCCAGGGCAGCAGGCGGATGAGGTGGAGGCTTGGGTCTACGGGCATACGGCGGCGTACCGTAAGGCCTTGGAGACCGCGCAGCGCCGCGCTTGGTACATTCAGAACACCACAGGTAACCAGCAGAAGCTGTGCTACGCCACGTGGTTGTGAGGAGATGATGTGGAATTTCGATCTACAGCCGGGGACCGAATTCATTGTTGGCGACATTGCCTCAGCAAAGACACCAGCCGCGAGGGGAGGGGCATCGGGGAGTTCTTGCTGTGGCCCGACCCCGACGACGCTTAGCGCAGGCCGGGTCGCGGCCAGGATCCGGGCTTTCAGGCACGCCTGCCCGCTAAGGCAACGTAGATTACGTTATCCCCTTGACGCCTTCCAAGCCCCCGATAGGGTTGTAAGCAGCAACGGGGAGAAACTAAGCACCTTGGATGGGTCGACGGCAGGGAACCTGGAAGCGCCTGGACGCTGCTATGCAGCGGCTGGCAGAGGCGGTAGCACGCCGGGATGTCCCAGCAATGGGGCGAGCGGCACGGGAAGTCGAGGATCTGGCACGGCGCGCAGCCGCGCTAGACCGAGAATTGACGAGTGGGGTTGTAGAATGAGTAGCGCAAAGCAGCACCTTCCGCGTCCGGTGAACTTCGAGTTGAGCGCGACGCGATTTGACGTGTTCTCGCAGGAACTCGACGTGAAGGCTGTCGTGACCTTCGCCGTCGCTGACGACCTGGTTTTCGTCATCCGAGGCGGCGCCGATCCCGAGGGAGAAGAGAGGTCCATCCGAGGCATCGACTTCACGGAGGGCGCAGTGCGGTTTGGCCGCTACATCTGGGTCGACAGTGATGCGCTGCGCTTCGCGCTCGAGGAGTACGGACTGTGAGCAGCAAAATTGATCCCGAGAGGTTGCGAGCCGTGAGCAATCAACCGCTCCGAGTCGGCGACTACCTGTACGGGTACTGCGAAGGTATCTGGGGACGAGATGGCTACGACGACAAGCGCGTCGAGGCTATCGGCGCCGACTGGGTCGTCGTGCGCTGCGTGCAAGGCAGAGTGTTCACGTACGTCGGCGATCCGGAAGAACTTCGGCAATACCGAGAGGACACGCGCGAGATATGAGTTCCACGACCGGCCAGAGCACAGGTGGCGAGCTCGACATCTTCGAGACGCCGGCCTGGTGCGTGGACGCGCTGCTGCAGTACGTGCCATTCCCGCGCCCTCGGGGTGAGCGCATCCTCGACGTTGGCTGCGGCGCAGGCGCGATCCTGACCCGCCTGCACGAGAAAGGCATCCCGCTCAACCACATCGCTGCCACAGACATTCGGCCTCAACCGCACCTCCAGCACCCCGACCTGCTGACGTATTGGGGTGACTTCCTCTGGTTTGAAGGCTTTGGCAACGGCTACATCAGCGATGCTATCGCAAATCCACCGTACGGCGGTCGAGCCAATACGGCGATGAAGTTCGTGCAGCGCATGCTCTTCTTGGTGCCTACAGGTGGGCTGGTTTGCGTGCTGCTACGCCAGGGCTGGAAGGCGGGCGGGGAGGTCCGGCATGGGCGTAGCACGTGGCTGCGCGCGCATATGCCATACTTGATCGTGGGTATGGATCGGCGTCCAAGTTTCGACGGCAAAGGCACGGATTCGAGCGAGTACGAGTGGCTGTGCTGGGAAAAGGGCAACTACCCCGAACGCTCCGAGTACGTGCTCGCCAGCTGCCGAGAAACCCCTTGACCGCCCAGACGCCCCCGATAGGATGGTTTGTAGCAACGGAGGAAACCAAATGAGCAACGCACTTCCCGGATACGACAACTGGATCACAACTGGCGGCTCCCGCACCTGCACCCACTGTGGCAAGCGCTTCTTCGCGTCCGACGGCGGCTGCGGCAGCTGCGCCGACGAGTACTCCGAGTGGGAGATGGAAGCCATGCGGGGCCTGAGCAATGCCAACGTCGAGGCGCTGGTCGACATCGGGGAGTTCACGCAGGTCGGCAGTCGCACCTACTGGTTCGGCGGAGAGGGCCTTTGGGAGAACGGCTGCGAAGCCGAGGATGCCGCTGAAATGCTGACGTCGATTCTGATGGACGCCTTCCAAGAGGCCGTGTGAGGCGAGGGTATGACGACGACTGAAATGCTGACGTCGATTCTGATGGCAGCGTTCCAAGAGGCCGTGTGAGGCGAGGGTATGACGACGACTGAAATGCTGACGTCGATTCTGATGGCAGCGTTCCGAAAGAGCGCGTAGGCTCGCGACTACGAGCCTCCAGAGGAGAGCGTCGCATCCGTTGCTGGTTTGAGGAGCCTGAATCGGGTTCCCCCCGCTAAGGTGACCTCATCGCGGCGCTCTCGTCTGGTGGCTCGTGAAACAAAGGCAAGGACAAAGGAAAAGAAATGGGATTTTTCAGCGATAACATCAAGGGCGCCAAGGACTCTGGGTCCGGCAACTACATCACGCCGGGCGTGCACACGCTCGAGCTGCGCGAGATGAAGTTCTTCAAGAACCACCAAGGCAAGGACGTCTGGGTCGTCGAGTTCGTCGTGCGCGAGACGGATACCAACACGGTGGTCTTCGACGAGCAGCGCCGCCAGATCGAGGCCAAGGAGGGTCCGTACGCGAACAGCAGCCCGTACGTGGCGCACAAGATCGGTCAAAGCGTGAGCATCGTCGAGAAGCCCACCAGTGGCGAGTTCCCCGGCATGAGCCAGGGGCGCATGAAGACGTTCATCGAGATGTTGGCGGGCGACAAGGCTGCCGAGCTCGACGATGACGACTTCGACGCCATGTGCGGCGACGCCCAGATCGCGCAGGGCGCGCTCGTTCGCTGCGAGGCGTTCGACAAGTCGAACAAGAGTGAGACGAAGATGATCACGGCCTTCAAGTGGGTCCTGCACAAGGCGTCGCCCGACATGAGCGACGACGAGGCCGAGACCGAGTAGACCAGGGCATCTGGCGCCGGGAGGCACCCCTACCCCGCCTCCCACTGCCGTTTTCCCGCCCGCGCTGGTCGGGTGCCCGCAAACCAGCCGCCGACCGAGGGATACCCTGCCCATTCCCTCGGTCGGCACCTTTGCTAGAGAGCCCCTATCTGCAGTTCTACACGTGACCATAGGGCCGATAGGAGAAGTACGTGGACATTCAGATCGTAGAAATCACGCCCGAGCGAGCGCAGGAGTTGCTCGACGGGAGCAACGGCTTCCAGAACCGGAAGTTGAAGCGCAGGCTGGTCGACAAGCTGGTGCGCGACATTCAAGCCGGGGAGTTCGTGCTCAACGGCGAGAGCATCAAGATCGACTCCCAGGGGCAGGTGATCGACGGCCAGCACCGGCTGCGTGCCTGCATTCAGGCAGCGCGCAGCATCCAGACCGTACTCGTGCAGGGCGTGGCCACGGAGGCGTACCGTACTGTCGACCACGGTGCTGCGCGTGGCTTCTCCGACACTCTTCGCATGGAGGGCCGCAAGAACGCTGCAGCACTGTCCGGAGCGGTACTCTTGGTCTGGCGAATTGAGACCGGCCGTGTGCTTCACTCCGCACCCTCGACTGAGAGTGAGTCAGCCCGCGTGCTCGACGCCCATCCGGGGTTGGAGCCGTGGGTGCGCGTAATCAACAGCGACACTGTCTTGCGACGGATTAGCGGTGGTGTTGTGACGCCCTCGGCGTTGTTCACACTGTTCTCTGAAATCGACGAGGAGTTGGCGGGTTCGTTCTACGAACGCCTGTCGGAGGGAATCGGGTTCGACGGCACCGAGGACCCCTCGTTCATCCTACGCCGTAGGCTCGAGCGAGACTCCGTGTTGGAACGTAGGGCACATCGCGTGTCGATTGCCGCGTGGTACGTGAAGGCCTGGAATCTCCTGCACGCGGGCAAGACGTGCGTGCGGCTGATCTGGGGCAAGAAGGAAGGCTTCCCGAAGATGAGCGGCCTCGCCTGATGCAGACCGCCCAGACCGAACACGTATATCTCGCCGCCGATCCCATCTGGAAAGGCGCGCTCTGATGCAGACCGCCCAGACCGAACACGTCCGCCTCGAGTACGACGTACTTGGCGATACCCTCACGATCCGCGTCGCGCTCCAGGGCTGCGCCCCGCTGGAGGCTGACGGGGATTGCCCCGAGAGCCTGTGCGACATGATCGAGGAACTTACGAGGAGCAGCGGCGTGCGTTCCAGCGCGGGCTGCGCATGGGGAGGAACGGGCGATGAAGGTTATGACCCTCTATACGTTGTTGGTAGTTATCTCCGTGGCGTGCGCGGTGCTGTTGAGCATGCTTTTCAAAACGCCAACCCTCTACGTCGATGAGGACACCGGCTGTGAGTACCTGGCCGTGGGGTTCGGGGCGGTCATCCGCTACGACGAGACCGGCCGGAATGTCCGCGGGTGCCGGGAGGGGCCAGGACGTGACTGACGACGAAGCGCGCGATCTAGGGGAGCGCCTAGTGGCCTGCAAGGGCTTCCGTTGGATGCCGGGGATGCTGGTGCACTCCGGCGGCGGCGCTGTGAGGCTCACCGACGGTGGCGAGATGCCGGGGATGCTGGTGCACTCCGGCGGCGCTGTGAGGCTCACCGACGGTGGCGAGAGCATGCTTGTTGTGGGCCAGTGGGAAGTGCCGAACGGCTCAGGCAGCAGCCTGTTTGACGGCTGGCTGCACGACAACGCATGGCCCGACCTGCGCGACGCCGCTACGCGCGGTTGCGTGCTGCAGCTGCTCTGCGACATGTACGGGGACCCCAACATCACGCTGGCCTACGACCTCAGGACCCTCTACCCCAAGACCCGGATCTGGGCTGTCATACGCCAAGAAGACAATAGGGATCTGGCCGTGCTTTCGGAGCACGCCTGCCGTGAGGAAGCACTGGCCTTGGCACTGGAGGCCGCGCAGTGAGCAGCGACGATCGCCCATTCATAGCGTTCGACACCGAGACTTGGCTGACCGCCCCCGGGCGCGTCGCGCCCAGGCTCGTGTGCATGAGCTACGACAGCCCGGCAATGCAGAAGCCCGCGCTGCTGCTCCGCGACGACTGCTACGAGGTAGTCAAGGCGTGGCTCGAAGAGCCGGGTCTGCTGCTGGTCAACGTCAGGATTGTCTACGACCTCGCGGTTCTAGCCGTGGCGTTCCCAGACCTGCTGCCGCTTATCTTCCGAGCATTCGAGGAGGAGCGCATCGCGGACCCCTGCATCTGGGAGATGCTGTACGACATCGCCACCGGCCAGATGTACTCAGGCCGAGGCTACAGCCTGGCCGACATAGCCAAGCGCCGGCTCGACATCGACGTCGAAGGCAAATCAGGCCCCGATGTCTGGCGGTTCCGCTACCAGGAGCTCGACGGCGTACCGCTCAGCGAATGGCCGCAGGCTGCTGTCGACTACCCGCTGTTCGACGCGGTGTACTCGAAGATGCTGTGGCAGGAGCAGATGAAGGAGGGCGTACCGCCCGACTTCTGGCGGCAGATGCGCGCTGCGTGGTGCCTGCACCTGATGGAGTGCTGGGGCGTACGGACTGACCAAGAGGCCGTAGCAGCGCTCGAGGTGCAGCTGCACGAGGCGGTGGACGGCGAGATTGAGTACCTGCTGACCACGCCGCTTTACAAGCAGGCGAAGACCAAGCGCGACGGCACGCCCGGGAAGGTGTCGCAGGACAACAAGGAAACCGCCCTGGCTGTCGCGCTGGCGTACACGGGCACCACCGCCAACAGCGCCGAGGGTGAAGGCCCCAAAGACGCTGAGACCAAGGCGCTGCTGAAGCACTTGCCCAACCGGCGCGACGTGATTGCACACGCAGGCGCTTGGGAGCGTGCCGGAGTGCTCGACAAGATCCCGAAGACCGACAAGGGGGGTATCGGGCGCTCCGAGTTGGTGCTTCGAGGCAGCGGCGATGCCGTGCTCATGCGTCTCGCCAACATCAGCGGCGACAAGAAGTTGCTGAACACCTACATCCCGCTACTCCAGCAGGGCCTGATCAATGCCCGCTGGAACATCCTGGTCAACACAGGACGAATTTCCGCGAGAAAACCCAACCTGACCAACCAGCCCCGTAAGCCCGGCGTACGCGAGTGCTACGTCCCCCGGGACGGCTGGTGGTACCTCTTCGCCGACTACCACATCGCCGAACTGTGCTCGCTCGCGCAGGTGCTGCTCGATCGCTACGGCGAGTCTGAGATGGCCAATGTCATCCGGCGAGGGCGCGACATCCACTTGGAGATTGCAGCCGCGATGGCCGGCATCCCCTACGAGGAAGCGGTTCGGCTCTACAAAGCCGGCGACAAGAACATCAAGCGTCTGCGGCAGTTGGCCAAGGTGCTCGACTTCGGGCTCCCCGGGGGCATGGGCATCGCGAAGTTCTTCGCCCACACGTGCAAGGAGCTCGCGGACAAATCCTGCAAGGACTGCTGGGGCGTCGGGCTGATCGGCGAGGATGCCTGCCATTGCCTGGGCATTCCGCAGATGTCGATGGAGTACGTCCGATACCTCAAGGAAGACGTCTGGCTCGACCGCTTCCCCGAGATGCGCTGGTACTTCCGGGACATCGGCCAGATGGTCGAAGAAGGCGGGGGTAAAGCCACCGTCGAGCAGCACCGTTCAGGCAGGCTGCGTGGAGGTGTTGGCTATTGCGACGGTGCGAATGGGTTCTTCCAAAGCCTGACCGCGGACGGTGCTAAGCGCGCCATGTGGCTCATCACCAACGAGTGCTATCTGGACACGTCGAGCCCACTGTATGGCTGCAGGCCCGTGCTGTTCATCCACGATGAGTTCGGGCTCGAGGTGCCGGCCGACTACGCGCGCGCCAGGCCCGCGGCCAAGCGGCTCAGCGATCTCATGGTGCAGGGCATGGCGGAGTTCGTTCCCGATGTCCCGATCAAGGCGGAAGCCGCGCTGATGGAGCGCTGGTACAAGCAAGCGGAGCCCGTACACGACGAGAATGGGGAGTTGATGCTGTGGAAGCCGTAGTCCTGGCAATATGCGGCTTTGCTCTCGGGCTCTGGGTCGGGGACCACCTTGCGCTTCGCGCCTTCCGGATAGGGCTGCGTCAGGGCTCCAGGTCTGAGCAGGTTGTCGAAATCACGGCGGACACATCCAAAGCGGTTGCGGCCCTGCAGGAACTCGATCAGACCGTCGAGCGCGTACGCAAGGCCACGGAGACCTTCCACGGGCCGGGATGGTGGGTGACAACAACCACGCCGGTCGAGCAGACCGACGAGCAAGTAATTGAAGAGCACGGGCCAGGGGACGAACCATGACGCCGAGGGAAGTAGCGGAAGCCGCCGTACGCCAACTAGAAAGAGGCCGAACGGTACATCCTGGGTATGAGGCAAAGGAATTGATCGTCGAGACCAAGCAGGTCGAGGAATGGCGTGCGGCGCTCAAGCGCTACGACGAGCGCGCCAACATGTACTACGCCAGCAAAAACTCCGAGGAGTACTGCGAGTCTCTCGACAACTACATTGAGAACGGCTTCTGGGATCTCGACGAGCTGGTCGAGGTCCACGTCTACCGGCGCAAGGCGATCCAGGTAGGCTGGCTCAGGCGCATGGCTGAGCGCCTCGCAGAGTGCTGGGCTGAGAATTTCATAGAGGAGTACGGCAACCCCGAAGGCGACTTCGGCGCCGGTGACGGTGCTCGTGAGCAGGACCTCATACGCACGCTGCTGATGTGGTCCGAGCGCGCCGAGGTCTGGCAGTGCGAACCAACCGGCGAGGTCATCCGCGTCCGTATCCTCGAAGAGGGCTATGAGGAGCTGCCCGCGTGAGCAAGCACGCCCCGAAGACGACCCTGCCCGAGAAGCGCGCACGCATGCTGAGTGATGCCCGACGGGGACTGGCCTGGCACAGGTACATGTACCTGACCGATATGGCCGACATGCTCTACGAGCTGGGCAACGCCGTAGCAGCGGACAGGTTCACGCAGAAAGCGGAAGCCGCTAAGTGCGCGGCGAGGAACTACTAGCTATGAGGCGCGTCGTGCTGGAGAGCCCCTATTCGGGCCAGGTCGCCCGGAACGTTGCCTACGCGCAGCGCGCTTGGCTGGACTGCGTCGAGCGTGGGGAGTCCCCGCAGGCAAGTCACCTCGTCGGACCGCAGATCTTGGACGACAACGACCCTAAGCAGCGCGCGACCGGGATTGCAGCTGGTCACGCGTGGATCCAGGTCGCGGACGCGATGGTGGTCTACGAGGACCACGGCATCAGCACAGGTATGGCCCAGGGCATCGCCGAAGCGGGAATCCACGGAATCCCCATCGAATACCGCAAGATCAACATCTGATGCCGCTATTCATCATGACCACCGTCGAAGGCGTGCTAGGCGGCATCCAGGTTGTACGTGGAGAAGACGACACTGCGTACCGCTTCATCTTCGACAACGACGAGGTGCCTAGAGTGGTATCTCGAGAGTGCATAGACGAAGTGCTTTGCAAGAGCGACATCTACCGACTGCTCGCACGGGATCTGGACGCCCGCACCGGGCACATGGACCGCTTCATTGGCCTCGAGAGCGTCGGTATCCGCGAGAACGTGCTCCGGATCGTGCCTGGCAGGTGGGGCGAAAAGCCATTTGACGGTCTCGATCCGGCCGATACGGTGAAGCCATGAGCACAGCAACGATGACCCCTCACGCCCCTTAGGACGGTCTCGATCCGGCCGATACGGTGAAGCCATGAGCACAGCAACGATGACCCCTCACGCCCCTTCGGACGGTCTCGATCCGGCCGATACGGTGAAGCCATGACCCTTCTAGAACTCACCAAGGCCGAAGGCACGCCCGAGGTCGCACAGCGCGCCGGGGTCAGCGTGCAGAACCTGGCGCGGCTACGCTGCGGGCATATATGCGCCCCGATGGCGATCGTAGTCGACCTGGTAGTCGGTATCACGGCGCTCTACGACGTTGACGAAGATATCCCAGGCCTGCTCGATGCCAACGCCGCCCGCAACAAGAACACCGAGCTCGCGGCGCTGCTGGCCATCGCAAAGGCCTGGCCGCAGCTGGACCTCGCGGTCGCTGTCCGGCACATCGGGGAGAAGCGCGACGTACGGGAAGCCAAGAAGGCCGCAGGGCTCCAAGAGACGCGAGGCCGACCGGCGGGGTAGACTGCCCATATATGGGCAAGATCGTCGCCGCCATTGCTACTGCCGTCGTCGCCTTAGCGGGGTTCGGCACCGTGGCAGTCAAGGCGTGGAGCGCCAAGGACGACGCCAAAGCCGAGATGTCCCCCCGAACTAGAGGCGCACGACGCGGAGCTTCAAGCCTTCAAGCGGATGGAGGCGCTGCGCCGCTAGGAACTGGAGTTCCGGTTCAAGGTGCTGACGCGGAGAGTGCAGGTCTGCGAAGACGCGCATCTCAACCCGATGGTGGGGCGCACTCGGGCCCAGAGGGCGACCAACGCGCTGGCCGCACAGCCGCTGACTAAGCGCTGAGAGCCGGAGTCGGCACCACGTATTTCTCAACGTGGAACTTCCCGCCCTTCACGAGGACCGGGACATCCGAGGGCGCTAGCCCTGCGACGCCCGTCATCACGAGGATGGTCGGCACACCACGCGCCTGGGCTACGTTGACTACGTCGTGGCCGGTCAGGCCTCCGGGCATGATGACGTCAGTCAAGACCGCGTCGAAGTGCTCGGCGTCGATCGCACGGATCGCGTCGCGCCCATTGGCTACCTCGAGAATCGAGGCACCAGGATCGTCTTGAAGAATCGCGCGGCAGGCAACCGCACGGTCGAGTTCAGAATCGTCGGCTACTAGCCAGCGCATATCAGTCCTCATCGGCAAGAGCGCGAGACACGTCAGCCCTGACGTGCTTCATTTCAGCCCGCATCTCTGCTCTAGCCTCGCCTGCCGTTCTCCGATCAGCAGCGCACTCCCTGGCTTCCGATTCCAACCTTCGACACCTCGTGTCCAGCGTCTTCCAGAACAGGAAGACGATGCCCACGAAGGTCCCCAAAGCACCTACAAACGGTGCGTACTCAGCCACTGCCCTACTCCACTAACCAGGCGAGCAACGCTACCACAGCAGCACCCCCCGCTGCCGCGACCCAAGGCGTAGCCTCCGAGCCGCAATCGGCGAAGTGGCAACCCACCAACGGCGTGAAGACAGCACCCGACCCCGCAACAGCCCAGACCCAGCCGCTAGCTCGGCTTGTAGGGGCTACCACTACAGGTACCTCGGTCGAGCAGTCGTCGAGCGCGGTGGCTGCTTTGTCGCGACAGGTGGCCAAGTCGAGCCGCGCTTGGTCGAGCAGCCCTTTGGTGCCAGCTAGGGCAGCATCCTTGGCAGCAAGACGCCCGTGGATGATGTCTCGCATCGCGCGGTTGTATAGCTTGCCGTCGTAGGGCGCGACGCACCCTACGGGGAGGTTGACGGGCTTCTTGGCCTCGACAGCGGCGGTGCCGTCAGTTTCGGTGGGGCACGGCACGCCGTAGACGCGCATGGCGAATAGGAATGCTGTGAGGAAGGCTGCGGCGAGGTGGATTCTCATACGAGAGAGGGCTCGTCGGGATCGAATTCCTCGCCATTGCTCGACTCGACCACCTTGTCCTTGGCGCGCTCCGCCTGAGCCTCCACTCGCGCATCAGCTGCAGCGTCGAGCCCAGGCTGCTCGCGGGCGCTGCTGCGTAGCACATCGGCCTTGCGCTGATACCTACGTCGAGCTCCAGCACCAGCAACCGCCGCCACTACTCCCGCACCTCCAGCCGAGGACCACCCTATCTTCCAAGCAACAACGCCGACCACCAGCGCAACACCTGCAACAATCAGTAACCACCAGCCCGTGCGGCTCACGACAGCACCTCCAGCGTGCGCTGCGCGACGTCGTCGACGAGCGCGTAGTAGCCCCCGCCGACGAGGTAGGGGTAGGCCCAGCCGTGGAGGGTCTGCGCGCCGAAGTGCTTCTTGGCTTGGTTGTGCGTGTGCTCAGCTCCTACGAGCACCATGAGCACAGCCGCGCTAACAGCGAAGGCCTGAACCTCATCCGCGCGGCGAAAGTCCTCGGATTGCTTCCACATGAAGATCGACGCGACTGCGCTGGTAAAGGCGGCGATACCAACCCAGCGGGACGCACCTACATCTCCGATGTCGAGCCCGGCTGCAACAACCAGCAACACCAGCGCAATAGTGGCGAGCAGTGGGCCGCAGGCGTACATCCAGGTGAAGTAGTAGCGACCCTTCTCGATCGCGCTCGCCATGTGCTCGCCCTCGTGGCCGAGCTTTCCGAGCAGAGCCTCGTCGCTCCAGACATCGTGACCGTCTGCGAGCACGATGGTCTTAAGGGGCGGCCACACCTGCGACAGCTTTCGGAGGAACTTGGGTGCGAGCCGTGGCCAACCGCGCACCTTCCAGCCTTTGGCTTGGATGCCCTCTTGGACCAGGCGCAAGCGCGTCTTGGGAGTCAGATCAGGCTGCAGCCACTGCCTCATCGGTCGACCGCTACGTTCGACAGGGTAGCCGCGTTCACCCGCTGGGCTTGCAGCCACTGCCTCATCGGTCGACCGCTACGTTCGACAGGTCGGCTTCCCACGGCATCCGCGTCGAGCAGGCTTTGAGCCACTTGCGCGACGCAATATAGGTGACGACCGAGATGCCCATCAGCGGCGCCGAGACAGCGGAAGCAGCGCTCACGCGAATCGCCATTGTTGCCCTGCGAAGGGGCTTGAGTAGTCGCCTACGCATATGGCCTACGGTAGCATAGCCGCGGAGGATGCTCATGCTGCTCAAAGAGGGCTCTAGAGGCGAGGATGTCAGGCGCCTGCAGGCAGGGCTAAATCAAGCCACCGCGGCAGGGCTCGACGCGGATGGAATCTTCGGCGTCGGCACAAGCGGGGCGGTCCGGGAGTTCCAGCACATCAACGGGCTTGATGTCGATGGCCTGGTCGGAGACAAGACCTGGACGGCGCTGTTCGACGAGATTTATGCGCCCCAGGTGGAGCACGACCAACCAATCGCCGAAGATCCGAACGACTGGCGCGACGCGCGCTACTCCTTTGATGTGTGGGACGGACCCGAGGAGCACCAGCCGAAGAGCCGCGCCAACCTCTACAGCATGTACGGTAGCCCAGGGAAGGGCACCGCCGACGAGGCGTGGGCGAAGGCCAATATCGTCTACTGCCACCCCCGTGGAAATCGCGAGCCGCTACCAGGCCACGAAAGCTTCGAGAAGGAGTTCTGGGTAGCCATCCACACCAAGGTCGAGCCGTACCTGCGCGAGGCGATGCGTCGAGCCAACGAGGTCTGTCCCGGGTACGTGAAGCGTATCGGTGGCTACGTTTTCCGGCACCAGCGCCATGACACCGACCGGCCTCTGAGCGACCACTCCTGGGGTGTCGCCGTGGACATCAACGCCGCGGACAACCGAGGCAAGTCCTACAAGAGGGGCACCGCGCCCGAGCCCTGGAGCTCCGAGTGGTGGGAAGTTTGGCCCAAGGGCATCCCGCAGGGGGTTGTCGCTGCATTCGAGTCGTGCGGCTTTGAGTGGGGCGGCCGATGGTCAACCTTCCGGGACGGAATGCACGCATCCTGGTCCAATCGAAACTCTACGGACCAGGTGTGACCGACGGCGAGGCAGTCTACGAGCGGATGAAGAGCAGGGGCGCCGCGCCCTGGTCCGAGCTCGCCCCCGCCATCCAGGAGTTCTGGGATCGCGTCGCGCAGGCGCGCACCGTCATCAACGAGCGCCCCAGACCTCAAATCTCCGGGAGGCGCCGTCGTGGACGCTGAATCCGAGACTAAAAAGGGTATCGCCGCCGACGTCCTGATCGTGATTCTTGGTGGCCGAAAGCTGGCGGGGTTGATCGTGGCGTTGCTGGCGGTGCTGCACGCTCCACCGGAGGCGTACGCGACAATCGCCATGCTCTACGGGATGTTTGTGACGGGCAACGGCGTCGAGCACTACACCAGGAAGGGCGAGGCTACTCCGAGTCGTCCCGCCTCCGACGACGGCGCTTCTCAGGGTTAGCGTAGTCGCCGACCAACGCGGTGACGTCTATCTCATCCTCCACAACCTCGCCGTCCGCCACGGTCTGGACGAACAGCCGACCGTCGCTGATCGCAACTCGGGCCTCGCCGATAGTGGCTAGGGTGGTAGGCACAATGACTCTCTCTGTACGGCGTGGTGAGCGCATGCTTAAACCTTGCTGTAGAGCAGCCAGAGGTGGCCGACGGTGTAACCGCTGTAATCCTCAGCGCTGCGCATATTGACCACGGGGTCGCCAGTGGTGTCCACCCACGCCTCGAGCACATCATCAGCGTCGCCAGTACCCTGCGACAGCGACGCGGTCGCGAAATAGACGCGGTTGAAGCCGGTGATGCGCCAGTAGATGCCCCACACCTCATCCATGTCGGCGCGGTTGGCGGGGTTGTAAGTCTTCGTCTCGACGTTGGGGCCCACGCCGAAGTCCGTGTAAACGCGGCCATAGAGGTCCTGAGAGTCGGGGCCTGTTACGCCTATCGCCTGCTCGGTGGTGGTCAGTGCGAGAAGAGGTATGCCTACGTCCAGGTTTCCTCGGGCGGTGGCCGCATCATCCACATCCGACAGGTCGTTGGCGGCTAGAAGATCGCCGTTGCCCGTACCGGCACCGATCGCAGCACGACCGGCTGCCGCGTTGGCAGCAGCCAGTGACGTAAGCCCGGTGGCCCCAGGCGTGGTCGCCACCACCTGCGCAACAGTTGGGTTGGGGTAGGTCCCGCCGAGGTCGCCACCTGCAGGGCCGCTCGGAGCCCCGCCGCCACCTCCACCGCCGCCTATAATCCAGGGCATTGCGGCTACTCCTACGTGGCAGGCGGGGGCGGGATGTCGAAGAAGACCTCGACGCTCCAACTGGTGGCGCCGGCCGGCGACCGGAACCACGCTTGGAACTTGCCCATCCGGTTGCTGTAGTTGGCGGTGAAGCCAATGACCTCGGTGGCCGACTCCGCCCTGTAGAACTGCGCGCCGGTCACAGGGTTGGCCTCGGCCATGTCGATCGAGTTGGCCGCCCTGGAGATGACGTTGATCTGCTTGATCTCTCCTCGAGCAGCGGCATCGAGGCGCTCCTGCACGGTCAGGAGGTCCGCCGCTGGCCACCAGTCCGGGTCAGTACGGAAGTTGGTCTCGGTGAAGGCGGCTCCCGCATCGATAGCATCGAAGCGCCTCACCTGCCGGTACGCGCCCGGCATCGCAATGTTCGACCCAGGGAATGTGCTCATGCAGCAGCCTCCTGGCTGCTACTCTACCCCAATGCACACCTTTGATGAAGCCGCGTACTGGACCGACCGCTACGACTCCGGAAAGCGCAGCGGACAGCAGCTCTCGCACGAGCACGACTTCCTCGTTCAGGAGGTCCAACAGCGCGCGGAAGGCTGCTCGAGCATCCTCGACGTAGGCTGCGGCTCCGGCGAGCTCGCGCTGAAGTACCTGAAGGGCCTGGATCAGCCATGGACCGGCTGGGACGTGTCGCCCAAGGCGATCGAGACAGTCCGGCAACGCGGCATTGGGACAGGCCAGGTGGTCAACATTACGGGGCCCCTGGCGCTAGGCACCGCAGACCTGGTGGTCTGCTTCAACGTGCTCTACCACATCCCGACTGAGGCCAAGGTCCAGCAGTTGCTCGAGAACATCGCGACTGCCTGCAGCAAGACGGCGATGATCCTGGCGTGGAATGGGCGCATCCTCGAGCGAGGGCCCTTAGGGAAGCACTGCTTCTTTCGGCCGATGCGCCCGCCTCCTGGGCACGTCGTGGTCGAGGAAAAACCAATTCCCGGCAGTCCCTACAAGACCTTGATGGTCACGCGCCCGTTCGGGGATTAGGCAGGCGGCTAGGGGATTAGAGCATCGACCCCGTCAGCAACGTGTACTGCTCGCCCTCAATCTCGAAAGAGGCTCTTGAGGACAGCCCTGGGAAGGCCGTCTGGTATTCCAAGGCTGTCCTGTAGACCAGCAGGCGCTCCCAATCCATCCGCGTCGACGAGCGGTGCGTACACACGAAGACCATAATTCGCGCTCTAGGCTTCGCCACGCGCCGCAACTCCTGGCAGACAGCGTCGAACGATCCGTCTGCCACGTGCTCCAGCACCTGGCAGGCAAACACCCCTGGAACGCTGTTGTCGGGAAGAGGGATTTTCTCTAGGAGGCTCTCCTTGAACTGCAGCCCTGGATGCCGATCGACAGCTCCCTGAAGCATCCAGGGGGAGAAATCGACCCCTATGTACTTCCCAGACCTCTTCAAGATATTCCGCGAGAAACGCCCGTTGCCACAGCCGAAGTCGAGAACCAATCCCGACCTTAGATTCCAGTGCTGCTGCAGGAATTTCCATAGCCGTACGCGCTCGGCCTTCCAGGTATCCTTCCCCCAACCATCGTGGGCTGACGCCAACCCTCTTCGGCTACGGGCCTTCTTGTCCCAGAACCTCTGGGCGGGTAGCGCAGCTACCGCTGTACGTTCCTGCCGGCCTATTTTGACAGGTGCCGGATCCGGCAAGAGCGCCCAGCTGATCGCCTTGCAGACAGCCGTCTGCCTGCTGTGGTTGCGAAAGGCGCGGTCGAAGATCGTGTCCGTCTGGTTCTCCTTGACCAGCTTCAGCCAGCCTTTGGCGTGACCAACGACCACCAGCGGGACCTGCTGCTGTTGGGCCAGAATCGCAAACCAGATGTCCGCCATATCCGGCTCGGGGAACTGCTCGTAACCAACGTCGATGGTGCTGGTGTGATAGGCCAGAGCTCCCGTGCCGAGTACATGTACGGGATGGTCCCCCGCAACAGCTCGCAGGCAGTGGTAACCAGCCTTCTTGGACTTGTAGTAGCTGACGATAGGCGTCTTCAGGACGCGGCCGTGAACCCCTACTACCGCCTGCCTGTCCCGAAGCTCGATCTCTTTGATTAGCCGAGACGTGTAGTCGGGTGGGTAGACGAGGTCGTCGTCGCAGAGGAAGTGGTAGCCCTCGACGCTGTCCGTCCAGAAAGCCTTGTTGGCGTCCGAGAGGTCCTGGTGGTCCTGACTACGCGCAATCGTAATCCAAGGCTGCTTCAGGCACTCCGGGACATGGGTATAGCCGTTGAGGAAGACGTTGAGTTGGTCAACCTGACCCTCAAGGCTCGCGACTACCCGGTGGAGTTCCGCAGCTCGAGTCGGGATCGACGCCATAGACGCGGTAATGGGCTCCGTGATGGCGAGCTTCGCAGCGGCATCCTCCCCATCGACGAATGCTACAGCCGACATGTCGTCCCGTGTCCGTGACACCGGGTTCATCAGGCTAGGGGACTCGACGTGGACGATGAGGGACTGCATGACCCGATACTGGCCTATCTTCCACCGGTGCAGCGCCTTCGAAACCCCCATCCCCACACCGCTCGAGAATTCCGGATTGACTGCCCAGCGTCGGGGGCTGACCTCCGGAACCCGCCAACCCAGACGCTCGAAGTAGTACCGCTTGGCCACGTACAAGCAATCGGTGTAACCGACGTGCTCGATTCGGGCGTTGACTTTGGAGGGCCTGGCGCCTGTCCAGGAGGTACTCTTCAGCCGGGCCACATCGCGAAGAAGGTTCAGGCTACCAATGTCCTCCGGAGCAGCTCCCCAGAAGGTCTCTACTTGAGACTGGAAGTTCTGGCATAGGCGGACATCGTCCTGAAGCATTACCCAGAAATCGGGTTGTGCCCCCCGCTGTTGGGCCTCGAAGACCTGGGACATCCACTTCCAAAAGCGCCTCTTGCCGTGGTTCTCCTCCGCGGTGAACCACTCCCAGTTGTTCTCTGCGCAGAACGCCTTCGGCTCGGAGCAGTCCTCAGACGAAGCGTCGTCCCAGACCTGCACGTCTGTGAAGCCTTCCCGCTTCAGGTCTTGAAGCAGGTGCAGCAGCAGCGCAGGGCGGTTGTAGGTGTTGACCACCGCTCGGAAGGTACTCAAAGCAAAGCCTCCATCTGCGCACACAATTGACGACCCCTCACGAGGTGGGAGTGGTTCTTGCGAACAAACTCCGCCCCCCTAGACGCAATAGCTATTGCGTCTCGCCGCAGCCCCGGATCTCGAAGAATTCGGAGCACCAGATCGGGTGCGGATTGCCCGTGGTCGTAAACGAAGTAGTTCCCGCCCGTGAGGTCGTCGATACCTGTCCCACCGTCCGTCAGCAGGATGCACCCTGCGGCCAGCATCTCGACGTGCTTGGCAATCGTCAGGTCCCAAGCACTCGTGCAAGCTAACGCGAACATGTGCCTCTTTAGAGCTTTGTAGTACAGCACCTGGGAGTGGTACCCGTGCTTGTACTCATCCCCTAAGAGCCCAGTCCGCCGCAAAGCAGTCAATGCCGCCGACCTGGCCGGGTACGGCTCGCCCTGGGTGGCACCAGAAAAATGCACCTTCGGAACCCTCGCGGAGACTCCAGGTGCAGAGTCGACAATGGGCATGTCCACGCTGAAGGGAAGCCAGCGGACGTCCCCGAGACCACCCCGCCCCTTCATTCGCTCAGCATCCTGCGCCGCGGTCTTAGCCCTCAGAAGCACCAGATCGGCGCCCCGAAACATCCGGAGGTGTCGCTCGTAGTGGAAGTCGCTGTGGTAGACGACCTTGGGGATGTCCCCTAGATCTGCCCAGTCGCGCTTCAACCACTTGGCTCGGGGATAGCACCAGAAAATGAGATCGGGGCGAACGGTCCGTACCACCCTCTGGAAAGGCCTTTTCGGATCCCAAAGAACAGGCACACGACCTTTGCGCCTGTGCTGCACATCCGGGCCGTACAGCACGAGGTCGTACCCGTGGCGCAGGAACGTGTCGATCAGGAACCCTTGGTGCAAATGGTTGTTGTATCGGATGTGGCCCAGGGCCGGCATTAGGACGCGCATCTAGCCCTCGAATCGGCCCCAGAACCTCTGCGGAATCAGGGCGTCGAAGAACGCCTTGTCCTGGGGCAGCATCCCCTTCTGCCACTTGGACGCCCGGATATCCCCCGTTGAGTTCCAACCGACAGCACCTAGCGATGCGGGCACCGGATCAATGCCTAGGAATTCCCCGATGCGACGTAGCTCAACGTCCTTCTGGGTCAGAAGGTCCTCGTACCGAACCATGAGTACATCTGGCGTATGTGCCCACGCCTCTAGATGCTCGCGCCAGTGCCGGAAGAGACAGTGCCCTCTCCGAGGGACGCCCTTGGTGCCCGGGGAACAGCGCCAGTCCAGATTGCGCCGCAGGAAGAGCCCCACGGCGTCCTTGGCGTGAGCCCGATGCCGCATCTTGGCCCAGTTGTAGAGGCTCAGCGCGACGTCTCGGCCGTCCCGGTAGACATAGATCTTCTTGCCGGCCTTCTGCTTGTGCGGAAGCCGATGGTTGCCCAGCACCTTGAGGTAGGGCACGTCCAGGTACTGCGCCTGGCTATCCTGATCCCCCTGGCGAAATGCTGCTCGAGCACTTCTCTGGCTCCAGTGGCCTGTCCCGGAGTTTGTGATCTGCCCCCCACAGTCGAAATCAGGGAAGAAGGACTCAGCCACCAGCGCGGCAAGGAAGTGATTCCCGCTGCGAGGAAACCCACAGACTTGTACCGGCCTACCTCGAAGAGGGGGCTTCTCGACAACCGGCTCGACAACAACCGGCTCGACAACAACCGGCTCGACAACAACCGGCTCGACAACAACCGGCTCGACAACAACCGGCTCGACAACATCGGACTCTGCTCTTGCGAGAGCCCGCTCGATTTCAGCCTTCTTGCGAAGGCCCTTGATGTCGACACCGCGCTTCTTGGCCAGCGCCCGTAGCTCTGAGATCTTCATCACATCTCCCCTACGCGTCTTCTAGGGATTCAAGAAATAGCATAGCGCTGCAGGAAAGGCGCTGTGCCTACAATCCGGCGTACCTCGTCCAGCTGCTCAGGAGACCACTCAAAGCGGTCTCTGCTCCGAGATACCTTGTCCGAGACAATCGAAGCGCACGCTCGCGCCCAAGAAGGGCGTTCCGCCACCCCCAAATGCTTAGCCAGGGCACGCAGCCACCGTCGAGGCCTATGCACAAAGGCCTCGTGGGTCAGAACGAACGGCGTCACAAAGCCCAAGACCTCTACCAACCACTCCGTCGACTCCGCATACGCTTGAATTGCAGAGTCTAGAACCCCGTCCGCTGTCACCATGCTGGCGATGTTGTCCAGAGGGTGTCGTAGGATAAGAATAGGGCACAACTCGACTTCGAGCAGATCCTGCGCCTTCTCTACCAGGTCGGGGCTAGCTGCGAGATGTCGTGTAGTTCGACCACCCTTCTTGTCCCCTATGACCCGAGGCTCCATCGTGCGCCCCTGGTACTGGCCCTCGACGGCGTAGTGGTACTGCGTCTGCCCATCCCGATGCCAAGTACGGCCCCTACGGGCCTGCCGGATGGAGTTGTTACGAATCTCCTCGAACAGCCCCTCCCGCCCCACACCGTCACGTATCCGACCAAACGCGTCGAGCTCGTGACTTACGCAGCACTCTGGGTGCGCGTCGAGCAGGGCGCCTACCAGGCTGTGGCCACTGCGCCCGTAGCCAATGAAGTAGACGAAGCGCTCAGGAGCCACGCTCAGCCTCGAACATCTCGCGGTTGTGGTCCGTCAGTGTCTTGTTCTGCACGTCGGGTTTGTGTGGCTGGTGGTAGCCTCTGGCCGAGGCCAGCAGGCGGTAATCCCTAAGGCCTGCTACGAAGGCTTCCTTGTTGCCGCCGTGGCCTAGGAACCGCTCGTCAAAGCCTCCGAAGTCGGCAGCGCGCACAAGCGGGAAGCCTTCAGGCATCGGCTCGGGGGTACGCTCGACGACAACCCCG
>Ga0208010_1000173_pt1 | contig 21729 bp, 33 predicted proteins | sample 2_EtaG_FD_184074 | JGI IMG/M metagenome (GOLD analysis project Ga0208010, IMG submission 184074) | Marine viral communities from the Subarctic Pacific Ocean - 2_ETSP_OMZ_AT15125 metaG (SPAdes) (version 2) | ecosystem: Environmental > Aquatic > Marine > Oceanic | place: Pacific Ocean | collected... | reverse complement strand
GCTTATGCGGTGAGTGCCATCGGCTAGAGTGTCATCACTTGCTCCAAGCAGTTCCGCTTTTAAGTTGTCCACCCTAGTCGAATCCGCAACCACAAACGGCGCACCGTCGTCCTTGGTGGAGGTGATGATTTGATCCGTTGAAAAAGCCGACCCTGCATGGTGCAACGCCTTCCAGCCACTACCGTTGTGGACGTAGATGTTGTTGTCACCACCATAGGCCAACTGCCCCGCACTACCCGTGTAGTAGTCGTTGTCGGTTGGATCAGTCAGCGTTGCCGCCGGGGATCGTTGCTCCACCTTCGGTGCAATTAACTTCGCGCCCGACTGAAACGCTAAACTCGTAAAAACTTTTTTCGATGCCATCTTATTAACTCGCTATCACTTTTAAATTCAAACCTGTTTCGGACACATCAACGCTGACTGTCCCTGCCGTGTTCCCATCCGCTGCCGTGGCTTTTACCTTGGCGTCCACTTCATGGTACTCGTTGCTTTCTAAAATAAACACCGACACATCAGGGATGTACGGCATCAAATGCTCAAAGGTAATGGGGTAGTTCGTTGAGCCATAGCCGCTGCTAGGCACGAACTCCACAACCTCATGTACCCGCTTTGTTGTGGTCGTTTCGTTGCTGTCAACAGTTGTGGTTGTCGCCTCCGGGTAGGTGTGGTTGTCAACGTCCGTATAATAACTGCCCTCTTGGTCATCCAGCTTGTCGGCATTGGTTGCTGTGGTTGCCTGATCAGCCGTCTCTGCCTTGAGGTTGCCGCTGGAGTCTCTTTGTGGGATTGCGTTGGCTCCAGACCCTACCGGCACCTCTTCCGGCTTTGTAGGGCCACCTACGAGGGTCTTGCCCTCCTTGAGATCTGTCTTCCTTAAAAACCTTTTATCGATCTCCGAGACATCAGGAATATCTACTTCAGGAGAAGTAACCGTGAGCCTGCCAGTGGTGGACATTCTGGCATCACCAGAGATCCGGACTGCCTTGAGCCTTCCGTCACCCTGCGCGACAAGCACCTCGCCCTCGTTCGCCTTGTCCAGCTTCGAGTGCTTAATGTTGGCGTTCTTACCAACTTTGTTGTCGGTAATCGCGCCTTGTGCAATTTGTCCACCACTAATCATTAATAGAAATATAAAAGGAAGTGTCGAGGGTTTCGCAAGGACGAGTAAGGAGCAATATTATGATAAAACATCACTGTGATTTCAAGCAACGCGTCAACAGTATCAGAGTTTTCAGAAGCTGATGCCCCGGCAAGAGGATAGTAGGATACGGCATTGCTCCAATTGCCCTCGCCCACACACTTAACTGTATCGCTCTCGCTAAAAACCCCCGCATCAAACTTCACCGTGTGTACATGGTTTGCCGCTCTGCTAAATTCTGCTACACCGAATCCGGCTAATAAACTATAGTTCTCCGCCGCAACCGCGGCATCTGAGTCGCTATCTTGGCTGGCAGTTTGTGCGATATGGCACCAAGCCCTCGGAATGCATGGGTGATGGCCGAACGCTAGTTTCTGTTGTTCGGCCACGGCATATACAACCTGATTCTTTGCCGTTGGCTGAAGGGTTTCCGCCTTGCCGTGGTATTCGGTTACCCCCGCCTGATTACCGGGATTAAAATCAATCAAGCCCCCCCAAAAGCTGTCGTCCTTCTCTGCGATTGGTTCGCCTGCGCTCCCGGTAGACGCCCCGCCTCCGGGGGTCAGCTTGTCGAGTGTTATCGAGTAGTCACTGATCGTTCCCGACTTAACACAACCCGCCGTAAACATGTTGCTGGTGAGTTTAAAGGATCCGATCTTCAAGGTGATACTCTGGTCATCTTGCTGGTCAACCAGTATGGAAGATTCCGAATTAAGGAACTTGCTTCTTAAAGTCCAATCGCCCGTCCATACATCATCAGTTCCATCGCCAACCTTCTTTGCGTGTCCAATCAGAAACCGGTTTGGATACCCTGCGAAAGTTTCCTCATACTTACCGTCCACTGCCCCGCCTGCGCCGCTCACAAGGATGTTCCCCTTCTTTTGGTAGACAGTTTCCGAATCACCATCGTCGGCGTCCTGCTTCATTGTGAACGAACCCGTAGACGGCGTACCAAGTTCCGACTCTCCCATCTTGGGTGGAGTAACCGCACCAACGGCAAGCTGGGTTGTGTCAACCGAACCAGCTCCCAGCTCACTTGAATCGATGGATCCTGAAACTGAAACTGTTGGCGTTGACGCCGCATTCAGCTTCCCTGTTGTTACCGTTTCACTGTCGGTGAACGTGTGGCCCGGTGTTACTGTTACATTTAAACTCATACTGCTTCAGATGTTATTGTTCTCGCTCTCTGCGTTCCTAAAATTGTTAACTCTTTTATATCTATAACGCCGTACTCACTTGTGTCGGATTGGGTCGTTATCTTCACTTGGGCAAACCGGCCCTCCTTCAAAAACCTGTGGCGATCCATCCAGCTCTGCTTCAGGTCAGGCGTGAAGCCGTTGCTTCCGATTATAAACGGAATTGCAACGCTGTAGTCCTGACGGTTGGGATTATGAAAATCGTTGTTGGCGTTTGTTGCCGTGTAGTCCGCATCCGCAAAGGTCTGGTACTTTGTCCGGTCAAACTTCTTGTCGGTGACAAGGCTGGTACTCTCCTCAACGCCATCAACCAAAACCGATACAGAGTAGTTTGGATGCCAGCTCGCTATTCCAATCGACAGAGCCTGAAACCGTTTCATGTCCGGAACCCCGCCCCCATAACCGCGTGTCACCAGCTCGGTCGCTATCGTCTTCTCGTCAACCTTGTTGGTTGTGGCGTTGATCACCTCGTCCATGTAGCCGCCAAACATGTTGTCGTCATACAAAGCAAGCGTCCCGTCGCTGCTAATAAAAAACAACCGCTTCGCCCCACGGTAGTCCTTCAGGATCCACTCTCGGATTCCGGTCCAAGTTCCGTCCAGCTTTCCAATGGCATCACCATGATCGATGCCGGCCCATGCCTTGTTGATGAAGTCATACACCAGCACGGCATTGTTCTCTGTTGGGTTGTCGCCGTTCAGCCCCTTCAACGGGACTGCCAAAAAGTATTTGTTGTCATGGTAGACGCCGACCGCATTTTCGGCGTAAGGCCAGTTGATGTCCTCGATGATGTTGCTTATAGGTTCCGACAATGGAACATCCACTCCCTGAGTCTGGCCTGACTCGGTCATCTGCAAACTGACAACACCGCGCTGGTCTGACAGGAAGATCAGATCCTTCCCAGCCGCCGCCAGACTCTTGGATGCCTTCAGCCCGTACTGATCCGTAATGAGATCTAGATAGGCACCAGCCAAGTCACCATACAAATTTCGGACGGCATAAACTGAACCCGTCTTGAAGACGATCAGGGTGTTTGGGTCAAACTTAAATACAGCTTTAAGAGAATCGCTTGAGCCGACGTTGACGCGCAGGCTGCTTCTGGTTGGCTCGAAGGCGGTATAGTTCAGGTAGTCGCTGACCGCAATCTCGTCCCTGCCGTGAGGCACCACCAACCGGTTCCCAAAGTACACCCCTGTGTCGGCGTTCGGGATGCTTTCCAACCCGGTGCCGTTTGGATTCTCGTCAACATCCTCGCTCTCCTCTTTGCCTACTATTTTAAATCCGGCAGCAAGGTTTTCGCTCAACTCAAGTGGAGCATCATCCTTGCCCCTGAATATGATCAGCTTGTCGAAGCACTGAACAAAAGTCACCCGGTTATGGGATCCTGTTATCAGATCTGTGTAGTGAGTTGCGTCAGCCGCCGCTGCATAGGTCTTTCCGTCAACCTTCAGCTCCTCGCTTGCGTTGTTTTCCTGAGTAATGAAAACCCCGGTCGTCGTAGCAACAACCAACCACTCGATGTCGTTGGGCGTCCGGAAAACTCCAGCTCCGTACACGGTGCCGTACTTGAAAACCAATGCACCCTCGTCAGTCCAGTAGCTAGTGTTGACCGTGACGGCAGGGCCGGAGGTGTTATACGCCGTGACCGGCAGTTCCCCTAGCCCCGATCCGGAATTTAAACTGGTTCGCTCGAAGTAAGGGCCAGCAAGCCTGTTGCTGCTTGGGCCGTCAGGATCCGCATTCGGCGTTACCCCATTGTACGCCTCGGTCGGTGTCGTAATGACAGTAGCCGCATCGCCTGTTCCGCCGTCTATCTTCAGGCCGGAAAACCGAACGATGTCGCCAGTAGCGTAGGCGACGTTCTTGTAGAAACCAGAAGCCTTGTTTGACCAAGGCAGAATCTTTACACCGCGACGGGTAGTGGCAACGCCCTTAACGAACCTCCGGTTCTTGGCTGAAGATACCAAGCCCTCCTTCGTCAGGGCCGGATCTGTTCTTCCGTTCACCCCAATGAATCCCTGATCCAAATCGGTTACTGGTGGTTGGGGCATTTTTCAATTTCCCTCTCAAGGCTTGCTATCGTTTTCAGTGCTTCCCGACACCATTCCGTCGCTGAAGGTGACGCTGTAAGTGCTTCCCTGAAGCCCGGCATCGCCATCAGCCTCTCCGAGTTGTTCAACTCGACCGACTGACATCCCGTCACCAACAATACCATCAATAGTATCATCAATGTTACGGACCTTTTCATCATGCCGCGCATTGGCCTTTTGTATCCGATAGGCATCAACAGCCTTCTCAAACAGCCTTGCCAAGAACGGCATCGCCTTGAACAAAGCGATGATGCCCTGAATCATTATCAGCTACCGGTATCCTTCTTCACCCCGCTACGAATGAACATCGCGAGAAGGCTGGTGATGACCGTGCTTATCATCGTAGACATGGGCATCGATTCGGGATCCTGTAGGAACATCCCTATACAAACCGCAATCGCACCTATCCCAACAGAGTAGGTCTTTTTACCAGAAATGGCATCTAGTGTCTTTTCCATATCTTCATTTATCTCTTATGCTACAGTGTATCTGGTACACCTTGAACCCAAGGTATACACATGTGAGCAAGGAAACTGTGATCTTTAACCATAGGTCAATGTTCAACAGGAGGTTTCCAATCCCCGCCGTTGAAGCTAAAAGCACTTTGAAATCATCCAGCCAGTTCAACCCTGCCCCTTACTCTTCTCAACCTTGGCGACCTCCTTTGGAGGCTCGTCCGGTTGCCCTTCCACAAGTTTGCTTAAAACCTGTGTAGCCTGCGTCACTTGTTCGTGACCCTCGCGACTCAAAGCAGCCATACCGGCGGCTTGGAACAATATGTTTAGTGCCTGTTTTGCGTTCATGTCTAACTAAATAAATTCTGTGAAAACCACCGCGCTGCCAGCAGTAGCTGGGCCGTCGTATGCCTCAATCATAAGGTTTTCAGCAGTGGCCAACTTTAAGTGGTAATTTCCAGCACCAGAAGCTCCCGCCGTTGTGGAGAAGTTCACATAAGCAACCGCTCCCGTGCCGTTTGAAATAAGCAACCGCCGCCTTGCCGTGTTTGCCACAAGGGTCGTTGCAACGCTTTTAACCGAGGAACTCGGTGCCTGTCTTACAGTGTTCATAATTAATATCCTCTAAACTTTGGTTGAACCGTGTCGCCCTGTTGGTTGGTTGCCTTCTTGACTTCGCACCCCAACAAACGGTTCGACTCATTAAATTGTATCCCAGCTAAATCTGATTTCTCGTCCAGCAATAATATGTCCGCCGAGATAGACTTTTCCAGATAAGCTCCGAAGATGTAGGGGATGTCTACCTTTGACCAAGCCCCGTTAACCGCTCCGTTTGTGCTGGGGGTTGCGGTAGTGCTTGCGGTGATAACCGTATAGAATTCTCCAACGTCCCGGCTATCTGTTCCCTCATAAAAAACTTGCTGGCCCTCGTAGTAAGTCTTGGTCGAATCGAACTTGTCGCCCTTTATCTCTGGCGCACGTTTTCTGTATTCCAGATAAATATAACTCTTGTCCACATACGGAAACACAACCCCAATATCCTTTACCTCAAACGGGAAAGTTTCGTAGTCCAAACTGAGCCTTGGATCCTTTGACGTTCCCCGGTAGGTAGCACCTATCTCTGTTTGCAGATTCTGCTCATGTGAAACGTAGGTGATGTAATCTGTTAGGCTTGTCCAATCTGTGCTGACGCCGGGAGTGCCGGTCGTCGAGCCTCCGCTGGAGTTGGTGTAGTACTTCTCTTCGGTTGCGGAATAAACCTCGGCACCGTTAGCGTATGTCCCGGCAATCCATATATCCCGCCAGTACCTCTTCTCGATTGTCATCAGGTCAGGCCAGAACTCCAGTTCGTAAGCCTCCCTGAGTCGACGGTTCATTGCTCCACGAAAGAGAACAAACTCGTCGTTGGTTAAATTAGAATAAAGACGGCCCGTAGATTCGACCGCCCCTTGTAATACGTTTCTGGCTGAAACTTTTCTCACTAGCTTCCATGCCCGACTTGCGTCCTTGTTCCTACGCTTTTGACCGCAACTTCAGGGTGACTTTTGACCACCCACTTGAGGTAGTCGTTGTCCTGAATCGATTCTCCCTTGCGTATGAAGTTGGACAAATATCCGTTCAGATCGAACCTAGCGACCAACCGGCCAAACCCATTGCTTGACCGGTGGTCGCGTTGATTCTCCTTGGCGATTTTCTTCTGATTAATTTCAGACTGAACCATTTGCATCTGATGCCCTGTCACCAATTCCTTGATGATGGCGTTCTTCTGCCCCGGCCCAAATTCAGAAAGATCGACAAGATCCGACATTATTTCAGCAGCTTGAAGGCCGCTAATCCGAGCGGATTCTTCACGCACAATCCGGCGATTGCATCGACTGCAAAACGCTCGCCTGCACCTTGGTTAGGTAGCGGCTGAACCTGTGGCAACTGATGGAACCGAAGCTCAACCAGATCCATGTCCAACAGATAACCGTAAGACAAGTTAGGGTTACATCCTTCGTTCTGATTACCGGCTGTATTGCTATCAGGATCCGTTCCCGCCCAAGCATGTCCCTTGGTTCCGGAAACATTTCCAGAAGACCAACCGTGGAACGCATTCCACAAAGTCGGCACCAAAACGATGGAGCCGAAGTCGCCTTCATACGCATCAACCGTCGAGATGACCTTCTTGTCTGCAAGACTCGCCCCATAACTGCGAGCAACAACTGCCGAATTGGTCGAGCCACTCGTAACAGCCGTGTAGTCCTTGAACCGTTTCTTGAGGTTCGGGCCGCAAAGCAGTGTCTTGGTGTTGATCTTGCCGGTCTGCTCGTAGACAGACTGCAACACGGCATTCACCTGATCCTCTGTGAGGTTGACAGATGTAGTTGTGCCATCATCTGTAATGTCAGTTGCATAGTCGTTCCTCGTAGCATCCGTTTCCAGAGTCGAAGCCGCTGGGGTTACATAACCAGCCGGAACATCCCCCGCCGCTGCGTAAGGATCGATGAACTTACCCAATGCACGGGTCTTGTTACCGGCAGTACTTGAGCCGGTCACCGCATTGGCGTTGTAATAAACCTCATCGGTCGTCTTCGGAATGTCATCCGCGCAAAGGCGAACTTCCATGTCCCGCTTCAGTGCCAGCAACTGCTTACGAACCGCAAACGCCCTTTGGTTGGCAACGCCAGCCAAGTTGGTTGCAGACTCGGTGAGCTTGGAAACCAAGGCAGCGCGTCTGAACCACTGGACACGGTTGTCCATGATGGCGTACTGATCAAGCACATGGCCGAAGTCGGATTCGGATGCCCCATCGTTATTTCCAGTGTCGTCGTTTTGAGACGTAAACCCATGCTGAAGATCCATGCCGTCAATGGTCGCATTATCATCTGCCGTTAATTCCTTATCGACAGGCCATTCAAAGTTGAGGTTAGTAACGCCCCCAGCTTTCGGAACCATAGCCATGAACGGACACTCTTTTGCATCCACCAAGGTTATGGCGTTTAGTAAGTCGCGGTTAGAACCGCCCGGTGCCGGACCGAAAACATCAGCAGCCGACCCGCTTTCATCATTTTGTGTATAACTATATAAAGGAGAAGCCATTTTATTTCTTCATTATTGAAGAACTCCCGCATTCACTAGCATATCATCTAGCGAGTCTTTGGTTGGATCCGTGAACAGTCTTTCCTTGGATGTTTCGTAGTTGTTGGCCGCATCGTCAGCGGAGGCTGGTGCCGCCGTTGGCTTGCCGGGGTTTGTTGGAGACTTTCTGGGTTTCGTCTTGGCGGTTGCCTTAACCTTACCCCTTTGATTTTCAATCATCACTCCCGTGACGTACCGGGCAATTTCCAGTTTGCTTGTAGGCACACTGGCCAAAGCTGGCGACGACTTAACGACTTCCCCGAAAACTTCCATCTCGGCAGACTTATCGTCTTTAAGCCAAGGATAGAGTTGCTCGGCATGGGCATCGAATTGTTCCTTGTGTTGAAGCTCGGTTTTTCTTTTCGGAATGTTCCTAGATAAATTTTTTGAACTGTTCCTTTCGATGTTCCGAATCTCCTTGCGGATTTCGTTTTCAGAAACGTCGTCCTCAAGTGTCAATCCTTGGCCCTTGAGATTTTCAATGACCTGATCAAGACCGTCATCCATGAGCAGATCCTTTTGATCCTCGACAAAATCAAGCCGCGCTTCTTCGAGAGCAGCCAAGTCATCCAGCTCCTTATTGGAGTTGATATTGCCGAGGGGATTTGCTCCCGGTTGAACCGGTTGCGGTGCCATTGCTTTCGCCTTCAGCTCCCCAACCTCTTCAGCCAAGTCATCTCGTTCCTCTTCAGCCGTGCGTAATTTTCGAGTAAACCGATCAATGCGCTTCTGATACCATTCAGGCGCGTCGGCGTCCTCTACTTCATCCTGAGAAAGAGCCTGATCTTCCCCTTCAGGGGCTGAAAGTTCTTCAGCTACAGCCTCCTCCGGTTCTGCCTCTTCTCCACCCGGAGAAGGGTCTGATCCAACCTCTGCACCGCCCAATCCCTGAACCAGTAACTGATCCAGATCAGGCAGTTGGTCTGCATCGTGACCTGATGCGGTTCCGGCTTCTTTATCGTGGCTATCCGTCGCCACACTTTCTTCGTTAGCCATGCTAAATTTTTATTACCCGCAAGTAGGTAGACATCGCTTAAAGGTGCGAAGAACCCGTCGCCTTTATAACGCGAAGGCAAGCCATTGGTTATGCTTTAGTCCAGGTAATCGGGTTGATAGGTATAATAATAATAATAGGGCTAATTTAGTTTGATATAATCCTGTTCGGGGAAACTCAAAAAACAGTGTCAACCGTTTTTTTTAACTTTTTATTTCCTAACAACTAGAAACTTTTGAGGCTCGAAAACACCAGAATCCCAGATTTTTGAAAACCCAATATGATATAATGTCTCCTTTGCTTGTGTCGTTTGAAATTATTCTTTGAGTATAAATTCAAACAGGCTGCAAGCAATTGTTCTCTTACATATAACCCCGAAAGGAGGTGAGATTATTGGATACAGTATTGTACGAATGGGATACTGAAACAATTGATGAGAATGGAGACATCCATGATCACAATTTTTTCGAGTCTCCTCTATTTGACAGGTTTGTGTGGACTGATGGCGAAGGCAATCAGGTCGCGGCAGACCTTGACGATAATGAGGAACTGGTGTTGGTCTTCAACACCGGCAATCCGCATGACGGAATTACTGACCGCGCTTGGGCGTATGTCGATCTTGACACTGGCTTGTTACCAGAAAGGTTTGACAATAACCGAAAGGTTCCAAAGCGGTTTCACGCAGAGTTAGCACGATGGGTGAAACTGAAAACCCTTCCGCTGGTTGGTTACCGTCACGCAGTTGAGGCGTAACACGCCTACAGCCCCGGCGCCGAAAGGTGCGCGGGGTTTTTTATTCTATCTTTGCTTTCCGTATCTCGTTTATCCGGTCGAACAATTGTTCTATCGAATATACATACCCGGCATTCCAGTGCCGCTCGGAGTCTCTTTGTGATGGTTGTGCAGTCAGCGCATCCACCCCTATTCTTATCTGCTGTTCAAACAGTTGTTTCAACGCGACATATATCTCGTTGTCATCTGTCAGGTTTCTTATCGCAGATATTAGTTGCTGTTCGTTGAGTTCCATAAATTAGTATCCACCACCCTGTCCTCCGGCCTGACCGCCTTGACCTCCTCCGACCGGCTGAACGCCGACCCGGCCTACCTCTGCGTTCTGCCTTTGCGTAACAGAATGCTGCAAGTTCTTCCCGTAGTTCTGAACCAGCTCCGAGAACCTCTCGTCTCCACCCTCCTGCAACATCTCCTGATACTTCGGGTTGTTGCCAAGGATCTGTTCCATGAACTTCATCTTCATCTCGGCAGTCGGATCGTTCTCAACATATTGCGGTTCGTTGCCCAAGGCCATGAAGCCGATGTCGCTGTTCACCTTGTCGAACGACTGTTGCGTTGCACCGGTCTTGTCCTGCACAACCATGTCGGCCAGTACCGGGTCAATCAGTGTCGCCTTGAACTTCGTATAGGCCGCTCGATCAATCACGCCTGCCGTGTCCTCCGGCAAAACAAACTGGCTCATCGCCTGCAACTTGGAGGACATGTAATCCTGATCCATCTCGCGAACATCGAACACCGTCCGGAAATCAAAATTACCCTGAATCTCCGCCGACGACTTCGGAAGCGCAACCTCCTTGCCGGCTATCCGCGCCAGCTCCTCGTCACTCACGAATTCCTGTATCAACTTAAATATCATCGTGAACGCCTCGGACCAGCATGACATGTAGGTGTCAACCATGGCCTGACGCCTGAGTGCCGCCGTCGTTGGGTCACCTTTCTCTGTCGAGCGGCCAAAGTATTCAGCCGCCTGACGCTCGACATATTCTATGATCGAGAGGCTCTCCATTGGGTTCGACCGCGGAGGATCCAGATACCGAACCTCACCCTGCCGCATCTCGGCAATGGCCGTTCCCGGCTTGAACTCGTAGTTGGATCCGGACCGGGCCGCATGGACTATGGGCGGATTTATGATCAGGCTCGCACGATCACTTAACATGTCGCGCTGCGTCTTGATCTCGTCCTGCCATGTCATGCAGATCTCCGAAACCCCACGGCTGTCAATAAACTTTCTGGTTACCGATTCCCGCCTGTAAGCCACAAACGGATATACTCCCGCCATGTAGTCAAGCATCTCCTTTTTGCCTGTAGCATCTGTGATGCTCGGCGTAAAAACACAACAGTGAATCCCCGGCATGCCATCCTCATCCAGTTCACGGTAATAAGCATAAACAATCTCATACAGCCCCTCCTGTTGACCCGTGTCATTTGTGAATTGCGTGTATGTGTCGCTGTATACCATGCCCGGTTGTGACTTGGTAGCAACAACCCTCTCCACCCACTTCTCATCGAAGTCCGCCTGACGTAACTGAACCTCCGTCATCCAGACCCGGCGGAAACAAAACCTCGCATCCTGTAGGTCTATCGTCTCCGGCGGCACAAAGAAGTCATCGTCCAGCCTGAGTGCCGAAATTTGTGGTGTGTTTTTTGTAACCTCGGCAACCGGGATCTCTGTCGTCCCGGTTTCCCTCAATTCCTTTATACCGCGCTTCGCCGTGTTGCGCCTGACATCCATCAGGGCCGCTACAACCTCAACGGCTGCATCCTCCTGTTCAGGATCCATGATCATCTGGGGAAGATTCGCCTCGGCTGACTGTGGGTCGGCTTCCTGTGAAAACGCAACAACGTCCTCCATGGTTACCGGCTTCTTCGCCTTCGTCTCCTCCTTCTCCCAGCCAACCTGTAAAACTCCAATGCCATACTGTTGACCGTAGTTGGCAAGCAAGTGCGCCTCCTGCCGCATCTCGTTCATCAGCTTGTTCTCCTTGTAGTACTTCAGGAGCGTCGTAACCAATGCCGACTGCGAGCCGTCACCGCTCTCCGTTGGGCTTGCACGAAGTGTTCCGCGCTGGAACGCCGTCGTCATAATGTCAGAGTTCTCACTGATGATCGTGTCCGCCAGCCTAACCCTGACATCCGCCGCGCCGTCCCAAGGGAAAACCTTCTTCTTTGACTGCTTGTACTGATGCTTCCGGCCATCGTCGGTCTGGCCATTCCATCTACTAAACCGAATACTGTCAGCCCTGTACCAAGCGGTATAGGTGTTGTTATAACCCCCGGCTCGACTGTATTCCGACGCGATTTGTTTAACGTCTATTTTTGACATAATAAGTCCTCCATGAATTCAGCTAGTTGCTGTTTTATAAATTTTCTTTTCCTGTGGACCGGGATAACCGCCCGCAACTTTCCGCAATCAGCAAGACGCTGAAGCTCCCTGACCGTCAGGCCACTAAACTCTGACGCCTCCTTAAACGATAATAGCTTTGGAAAAGTTCCCATTAGTACGCACCTCCGCCCTTGGAACCAACCATGTCGGTCGACACCAAAAGATTCTCCTCCTGTATGACGTAGCGGCAACAGTCAATGGGATCCTTGCTCGCCCCATGCTCCTTGTCCGCCCCCGTCCATTCGCGTAGCGAATAAATTAAATTCTTGCAGGCATCACTCACAAACATCTTCGGCTTGTTGTCGTCCAGCATCGGCTTGTGATGATCATAATACAGCATGTCGTTTATCAGCGTGACCCCCTCATCGATCTTGGCACCCGACGCCTGATCAAACCAAAGCCCATCCTCGCCCAGCTTCAGCTCATCCAGAATTTCACGGCCATCCATCGACTTGGCCCGACCCGCCCTCGGATCAATAAGCCGCTGGAATATAGGCTCGCCCTCCTCCAGCTCAAGAATCAACCGCTTGTACTCGGCAATGCTGTTGGCTCCCCCGCCGGCTCTCTGGGCCGGTCCGGGCTGACCGTCCGGCTTGGCCGAAGGCAGGCTCCATTCACCCATACTATAATCCGGCCACTCCCGATAGAAATACACCCGGCCATCTACAGCTCTGGCCCATAAGAAAAACCAGTTACGCGAACCAGCCGGATCCGTAACCATGAAGTTTTGACCCCCCGTTGGTAAATCTGCATGACTTATTATGTGGTCATCCCCAAATCGCGGAAAGGCATTGCCAACCATGCTGTCCGCCCAACCATAGGCCCGAATCTTTATGTCGCTTGTGTGTGCGCCGTCCAGACGCTTCACAAGCTCACTGTACGGGTTGTACGGGTTGAACAGGGTGAAGAACCAAATCGCCGCCGTCCTGTCCTTATGCCCCCGCATCGTGTACGGCATCTTCCCCTTCGGCGCAGCCGGGAAGTTGATCCCCGGCAACAACTCGCTGTCCATCCACTCCGTCACCTCTCCGCCGGCAACAAAATCCTTCACAACAGGCGTCATGCCCTCAATCGGCGTGAACGACAAAAGCAACTTTCCGGATCGTGTCACAAGCCTGAACTGGATCGTGTCCAGCAACGATTTCGGGATCAGCTCATCAGCCCAGCAATAATCCAGCTCCAACCCCTCAACCGTCCGCGGATCCTGACTGTAATGCATGCACCACAACTGGCTCCGGTTCGGCATGATGAATGTGCTTTCCGTAAAGCCATTCTTTTGCGTGTAACTCACATTGGCTATCGTCGAGCGAATCTTGCGGCCCTTCAACTCGTTGGGTAGATACTTATATAACACCGGCTGTTGCGTCTGCAATGAACTCTGGTGCGTCGTGTGAAAAGCCACGATCCGCGTGTCCGGTTTTTCCAAAAGTTTCTTGATGCAAAACTTCGCGCAAAATTCCGTCTTGCCACTCCGGTTGCCTCCTGAAATAAGAATCGCATCATTCTCCTCCACCAGCTCGCCGGCATCCTTCCAGTGCCAAGGCTCGTACCCGTGATTAAAGGGATCCGCCTTCTCCAGATGTATCTTGGTGCCGCGCTTCACCAGCGCATCACGCAACACCTTCTCGCCGTCCTTCTCCTTCAGGATCAACTTTGCATCCTCCTGAGTTATCATCCGATAAACAGGATGCGGCTCGTATGCATGCTTCTCCCAACTCAAAACTTTTTTAACCTCTTCTGTTCCACGGCGTAAACCTTGCGACCATGCAAGTCCGTCAAGTTCTCGTCCCGAAAAATTTCCTCCTTCTCCACATAACCCGCCATCCGGAATTTCGGAACCCGGCCAATTACCAAAACATAATGCGTCGTCTCCGCCTTGACCTTGTCAGTGTTTACCAACAGCCGGCCATCCAGATAATGCGTCTGCTTTATGTCAACCTTGTTGCCGTCCTGCGTCAAACAATCATAGGTCAGCTTCTGCGGGTTCAACGAAAAATCAGGATACAAATTCTGGAACTTGCAAAACGCCACCTCCGCCGCCATCCCATCAATGTCCATCGTCGTCGGATCCAGATCACCCTTCTTCCGGTCCACCACCCCAGCCGCCCTGTTGACACTGTTCCTCAACAGGCCAAGCATCGTCGCCATGAGAATCTCACCGTTGTCCAGCTCAACCTCCATCAAAAAAAGAAGAATTTCCTTCTGGGCAAAAGATCCTCCGGATTCTTTGTCGCCCTGTCCTCCGCCACATCAAGCTGCGCCTGAGTGAACAAATAAGGAACGTCACCACCTTCACCTCGAAGAAACGTGAAGACGTACTCCTTCGCCGCGCCAAACCTACCGGCCTTGTTCATCACGCCGACAAGCCTGCCCCTGCCGACCCTCTTGGTCTTGTTTTTATAACGCATGGTCCATTCTGTCCTTGTCCAAAATCTCCTGAACCTTCTTCACATCCTCATGCGCGTACTCCGTCTCCCTCATGCCTGCCTGTGCAATCCGGAACGCCTGCACATAATGCCAGAGATCCACAATCTCCTCCTCTATGTGCTTTAAAAAAAAATCCAGCGATGCACACTTCTCAACCAAGCATCCACCGTGTTCCTCCTGACCCGCCATGTACTTGTTGTATGCCTTGTCAACAAAACGGTTCACGCTCTTGTGGGCTATGTCTTCAGGTTTCATAATAAACTGTACCACCACTTGAATGCACCGGGGTTGGCCTTCCATAACGTACACAAGCCCGTCGCTACCCGACGCGAAACCTGTTCCTCCTTGCGCCAATCAATCCCCATCGCATACGCAACCGCATGGATGCACTCATGTAAAAAAGTGTCCGCCTTCGCCTCGTCCGATAAACCGTTATATATAACAATCTTCAAGTCATCAAAATCACACCAACCATCACTCCCCGACGACTCCCGCGCTGTCCTCGAACAAAGCTCAACACTGTACGTCAGGTTCAAAATCTTCAGCCTCTTTGGTGGCTTTCTCATCTGCAAACATCCTCAAAATCGAACCTCTCCAGTACAGTGTTCAAAACATAAAACTCCACACTTTGCCCCTCCGCCATGTGATAAGAAGCCCTCATCCATGTAGCCTCCACCCAATCATCCAGCTCACTCTCGGTAGGCATTCCCTTCGACCTCATGTTGATCCGCTTCCCGTCAACCTTCACCATGAAGTTGGGAGCTTTATCAAAACTAAAATACCAAGTCTTTCTCATTTCCAATAACCCGCCTTCCGCGGTGCCGGCCCATGCACAATAAATCCGTTAGCGTTCTCCTTGAACCTTATCGGACATAACTCGCTCCTGCCGTTGGGCATATACAAATCCGCATTCTTAACCCTCACAATATGCCGACCATCAACCTCCACTATCCGCTTGTTCCGGAACCGCCAGTTCGTCACCTTGCCACTAATCACAACCGGCTCGTTCACATCACCCCCGTAGTCGTCCGGAATTAGCTCCTGCGAGACTTTCTTAATTCCCGAAGGCAAGTACACCACCCGGTTGTGCTGACCCCTCTCGTAGTCTTCCCCAAGTTTGAGAATCCGGTTGCGGATCCTCTTCACCGTCTCCCGGCATACCCCCAAGTCGTTAGCTAAATCTACTTCGCTCATTTTAACAGCCGTCAGGACAAGACTTTCCAATAAGCCAGCCGGGAGGTAACGGAAGCATCTTCCTGCCTCGATAGTCCTGATTCACTCCAACCTCCCTATAGGCATCTTCCTTGTGGAGCGTCCAAATCTCCTTGAGAAGCCGCTTTATCTCTTGCCGTGTAAAATAATCTGTCTTCATTGCATGCTCCCACTTTTCGGGATTGTGCCGGTGCGGCTTAACATCAAAACTGTACCCAGAAACCAGCTTTGCCTCCGACTTGAGTTTTTCAATCCGGTTGGCCAAGTGTAGAATTTCAATACGCATACTTCGCTCATTTACGCTCACTCATTTTCTTCCTTATCATTTTTTTAAAACCGAGCCAGACGCCTCCAGTTGTGTTGTAGATGATTCAACGATGGAAACGAACCAGCAGAACCAATAACCAAACAATGAACAGCCCCTGTAGATGGGGTCTTGAAGCGAGACGCCCAGCTCGGCAAATCCCTTTTAGAAAATTTTCTATACGCCATAATGAATAGAAGGGAAGACCAGCGGCGGTCTTGCCGACCCCCCCCTCCCCCTCTTCTGTAGTGTTTGAAGGCAAAAAGCAACCACAAGATGTTGTGTTCGGCTCAGTTGGTTGAATCGATGGATAGCAATAAAGGATAGCACTGTTTCCGTAACTGGCTGTATACTAGGCACTTATGTATTGCTTATGGTAGAACCTACTGTTCTTTCACATCTATTACATTGGCTTTTGGCAGCTTGTTCAGGAGATCTTCGACACTTTCTTGGGACAACTTAACATGTTCATGCCGAATGGTTTGTGTTTCTCCTCTAATCTGGGCAGACTTTTCAATACTTATGCCCATGACAATCGATTTAGTTTTAGGGTCGACAGTCCCTGTCTCCAGATCATCCATGAGTGAGTCGGCGCATTGTTCGGAGATATAGTCGAGCTTTCGGGCCATCCGTTTCTTGTGATTGGGGATCAGGTTGAGGTGTCGTTCTCTGATGCCTTGGAGGGTGTTGAAGCCGACGCCTGAGAACTCTGCCACTGCGCTGATGGTTGCGCCGTCTTGGAACATCAGGAGGCATTGCCGGTAGAGTACAGGGTTGACCTTCATTCCCCTGCCGGATGCTGGTGGGCCGGGGAGGGAGGCGATATCAGCCGGTAGGTGTTCGTTGGGTGTTTTAGGTTTCGGCTTGGGCCGGTCCTGTTTATTTGATTTGGTCATATCTTTTACAGTACTTCTTTTGTTCCTGTAATGCCTCTTCGAGCCTGATGGCTTCGGGATCCTGATCCCTGAGAGCCGCTCCAAGCCCGATTAAGGCGCACTTGTTTTCGGAGAGCCAAGGCTTTTTTTGGGCTAAAATGCCCTTTGCGTATGATTTCCAGTAGATTCTTGTCCCATATTTGCGTTGTAAGGGCTTTTTATTTGGTCCGAGGGTCATAGTCCCATGGCAATTGGCTTTAACTCGTCGCGCCTATCTCTGAGCTTTCTGAAGGCATCCTTGTGTTTCTGATCAACTCCACTCCATGAGTATCCACCGCCCGGAGACGGGTAAGCATGCGTCTCCTTGATTTGCTTCATATCTGCCTCGACAAGTACCAGTTGTTTCTGGGCTTCCCAATCGGACATGGTAGTGCTTTTTGAGGATCCAGATTGCGAACCGGTCACTGCCCAAGTGTCAGGCTCATCGAGGTAGCGGCCTTGGTGATACCAAGTTGCGGGATGAGGAGTGTATTCAATGTCCAGACCTTCTCTGGCTTTGGCGTAGGCTTTGGTCTTCTCCAGAATGAATTCGTAACCGTGGTCATGCATGGCTTCGCGGATCCGTTTGATGGCAGCTTTTTTGCCGACCCTTCGAGGGTATATTTTGAACACCTCTTCTACTTGGGCTATATATATTCTAGTTTTTGTTTTTGTTTCTGTTTTATGATGGTTGGAGCTTTCACTGGAGCTTTGTGTGGAGCTTTGTGTGGAGCTTTCACTGGAAAAATTCCACACTATCTCATTTAAGGTAATGAGAGTGGGCTTATTCTTCCACCCGCGAGACACCGTTATTAGGCCCGAATTGGCGAGCAAATTGCGGCACTTTATAACGGTCTTAATATCGCACTTCAGGAGGGCGGCGAGTTGCTGGTTGGTTGCCCCAAAAGGGTTCTTCCAGCCCAGCCTGTTGGACATGTTGAGAAGGCCAAAGTAGAGGCGGGTTGCGTTGGATGGAATGCCTGCCTCCATGAGATCCGCCTGCCAGAACTGGTTGACCAGCTCTATGTAGTTCATCTTATCTGCCATTCCAGTACCGATCTTGGCGGCAAGAATCTCCCTCCACGCCTTTGTGGTTTCTTGGGTGCTTGACCGGCTTCACCGGGCCTGCGTCCATGTCCCGAAGTACTTCCCTCCAAAGATCCACAAGATGCGAGACGCTACCCCAGTGACTCTCCCCATACACAACCTTCCCGTCTGGATCAAAGTGCCTCACTTAACACGGCTCCAACTCACCCTTGCAAGGGTTAGGGTTGCGATCTTGATGTGAGTTCTGCCAAGAATCCAAAGCCCCAGATGTGTCGATTATTCTCTCGGTCAAATACTCAATAGTTTTGTGGGCAACATCCAACTTTCGCTCAAGGTCTTCAGAAAGACTTACATACTCCCACAAATCCTCCTTTAAACAATCTATTCTCTCGGTCAAATACTCAATAGAGGGGGGCTTACAACCCTCCATGTCGATTTCAGTAGTCATGTTCATAGCGAGAGCTGTTCGAGTTCCTTGGCTGGATAATAATTTTTTGACCAGCACCAGAGGGCATGTAGGTTGATGAACATGTTGAATCCCTCGGTCTGCTCTTCATCACTCCAGAGCTTCTCGTAACAGTCCGTTGGCTCGACCGTGTTGACGACTACGGACAGGCACCTCGGCTTGTGGTCGATGCACTCCGAGTACGCTGCCAGTTGCAATATCCATTTGTCGTAGTAGGTTGGCCTGAAACCCGACTTGAGCCGGCGGCATTTTTGTGTCTTGAAGTCGACCAGTACCATGCCGTGTTCCTTGTGGTTGAGCAGGGCATCCGCTCGACCGCCGTACCCGATCTCACAGTTGATCAGGATCTCCTCGGTCCAGACCTTGGAGACGACGTTGTTGTCGCACCAGAGCTTCACCTTCTGGAGTGTCTCATCGTCCTCGTCCCAATATGTATTATTCAGGATAGCCTCGGCACCGTGATGAACGTCGGTGCCTCTGTCTGCCGCCTTGATGACTGCCGCCTTGCTGTCCTCGATGATGAACTTTGCAATTTCCTCGATGTCGCCATTGTACTTGGCTATCTCCGTTTCAGGCATGGTCAGGGCTGACTCCAGAATCTGTTGCTGCTTCCATAACTCAAGGCCGGGAGCAGCCAGCATTCCGTTGATTGAACTGGGCGAGGGAAGCAGTGCCTCTTTTCTCGCCTCTCGAAGTGTCTTGCCGTAGGCGGCTTTGCCGTCCGCGGTATACCAATGTGTAGACTCGTATTGTTTAATTAACATAAAATTTACTCCTTATAATAAGATGGGGAGACTTTCGCCTCCCCATCCGGTCTGACCCGAATAACATGTCCGACTATTCGGGGATGTCAACTAGAACGGCGGGTTCTCTGAGGGCAACCCAGAATCCGCCGGCCCATTTTCAGCCGACCCATTGGCCGGTTGAATTCCTTCCACTCTCTGAGGCTCACGATCCTTGTTCCGGACGTACTTACCGCTCGGCTTCAGGGCTGCCCCGTCCTCTCGGATCGCGAAGTCGACGAGCTGTCGAGGTCCGCTCCCGAAGTCACGGTGGACTATGTTGAGCTGGCAGGGAACACCAACCAGATTTTCCGTTTCAAAGGCTTGCTTTTCAGCAGCGGTGAACGGACGACCGCGCCAGCGTTCCATGAATATCCGGAGCGTTGCGCGTTCGTGGATACTCGCCGTGAACTTCTTGCGAATGCTTAACGGCTTGTCACCCTCCGGTGTGAGCTGGTCCAGCTCGAAGCCGAGCCAGATCGTGTTGCGTTGTTTCACTTCATCGGGAATCCCTATCCAGACCCCGTCGACTAGCTTTATTCCTGCCGCGGCAACAGCGTCTTCGCTGAGACGTTCTCCTGTTTCGCGGTTGATGAACTCGGTGACGCCCTCGAACTGGTCGACGCACACCGCCTGATGCAGACCTTCGTCTGCCAATACATAATCTCTATCGTACTGTTTTTTTTCTGTTAGTATCATTGTTTTGTTTCTATGTTTTGTTACGCGAGGTTTAGTATCCCTCGTTTTGCGTTGAGTCAGTCCCTGATTCGTTGGGGGCTGGCTCTTCTTTTTGTGTGGAAGATACAAACTCCCTCACAAAATTCATTAAGTCATACATCTTCAGGACGGCTACCCAATCCGAATGATTCTCTCGCCATGCAACGACCGGAACCTGACCCGGCTCGGCGTCGGCAATGGCTTGGCTCAAGGCTTTGCGGATCTGAAGTTTCTCGACCCGCTTAACCTCGAAGTGGATTGGAAGATCCGGACAAAGAACGTCAGGTGCTGTATGGCCTGACTTGTCGCGGCCTGCGTTCTGACATCCGCGAATTGCTTCCCAGCCCTGTTCGCGAATAAAGCTGGCGAATTCCCGCTCTCCTCTTGCACCTTTGCTTTGGCCGTTGATAGTCATAGTCCCTCTCCCTGTTTAATCCATTTCAGGATGTCTTTTATTTCTTTGTCTATAAACCGCCTGCCCGTTCTTTTTCCTTCTTCTTTGGCGATACGAATTGATCGAGATAATTCGTCTGATACTGATCGATAAACATCCCAAATGCTGCAGCCACCGAAATCATTTGTAGGGTGACCATAATCCGGATCTTCTATCATTCGCAAAACGTGCCACTTCAGTTTTTTTATGCCTTCTGAAGTAGATAAACTTTCAGGTATTCTCATTTCACTGCAGATACATGTGAGCGTTGATTGGGTTGGCCCTGATCAGTCGACCAAGTGACTTCTCCTCGATCCTTACAAGGCTTTTTATTTTGATGGCCTTGAGCCGGCCTTCGCGAATGTAGTTGTCGACCGTTCGGGTTGTCACCCGAAGGTGTTCGCTCACTTCATTGCGCGTCAGATATTTCTCTTTCAACATCGTTTTTGTATGCCCGGTATTCAGCCTCAACTTCAGGATAATATTGCAGCATATCCTCTAGGGTATCGATGTTGTTCAGCACCGCGCCATGGTGCCGACTCATTGCCAGCCCAATCTGGGGCAGCGAGTAGCCGAACTCTCGAAGCACCTTGCAAATCATCCGGCGAAGCATGATCACCCGCGGATTGTTTCGGCGTCTCTCTGTAACCTCGTCCCAAGTCACAAAGTACCGCTTGGTGTTGATACGCGAGATGGCATCGATTGGCAGCTCGAATGCCGGTCGACCAACCAACTGGTTGAATCCTTCCAGCGATACAGGCGCGTCGTATGAATGGTTATTCTTTGGCATCTTTCTTATCGTGTTCCTTTTCAGCCGAAATACCCAACCCCCAAGCAATGAACACGCCGGCAGCAACACCGACCTTCATGCCGCGCTTGATGCACCAAGACTTCAGGTCGGAGTGAACGCCGACATCGATCACAACGGATTGTGTTTTCTTTTTGGGTTTGCGTTTAGAGACGCTCATCAGTTCCCCCGTAATCCTCGTCCGTCCCGTAGCCGGCACTGGCCAGTGTGTCGGAGTCAGCCTCGGCATCGGTCAGGCCGTCATCAATTTCCTCAACCGTTTCCTCCGAGCTTTCCTCGGTTGTCTCCTCCGAGCTTTCCTCGGTTGTCTCCTCCGAGCTTTCCTCGGTGAAGACACGGGGTGTTGTGTCGGTTATACTCTCAATGAGTTTGCCCTGATTATTCATCAGGGCTTCCACGATCCCGACCAGCCGGCCAGTATTACTTTCGAGCAGAGTTAATCTGCGTTCCT
>Ga0208010_1000163_pt1 | contig 22111 bp, 18 predicted proteins | sample 2_EtaG_FD_184074 | JGI IMG/M metagenome (GOLD analysis project Ga0208010, IMG submission 184074) | Marine viral communities from the Subarctic Pacific Ocean - 2_ETSP_OMZ_AT15125 metaG (SPAdes) (version 2) | ecosystem: Environmental > Aquatic > Marine > Oceanic | place: Pacific Ocean | collected... | reverse complement strand
ATCTGTTTAAGTTGGGATTTTGTTAGCTTCATTGTTAATACGTCAACTCCCTCATTATCATACGATACATATCTTTAGCTAACTGATCCCAATCATCCCTTGGAGGCTCGTCGCCCCATGGGCTATGCTCTCCGGGCGATGCTCTTGGGGTGAGCCTTTTTTTGTGTAATTCATCGACTATCTCCCACATATGTCTTGTAACAATTTCTTCGCCCTGCTCAATTCCAGATAGAGGGCGCATAGCATCTTCGACAGCGGCACCAGCTTCGTCTGCTGTAATCTCGTTAAGCTCTTCTTTAATAATCTGTTTAAGTTGGGATTTGGTTAGTTTCATTTTGTTGTCCTAAATTGGTTGATAAGTTTGATCAAACTCTGCTCTTGCAATTCTATAAACTTCTTGATCGTTTATAATTAAAACGTCATTAAGTTTAATAGGCATTGTGCCGCCCCATGGAGCCTCAAACTGTAGAAGACCCGTGGATCCGGATTTTTCTACTTTTGTTTCAACTTGTTCTGGACCTTGCGCTTGTTTTGCATATGCTTGATTTTGTTTTCTAACTGTGGTTTTAGGAATGTTCTCGCCCAACATCCTAGCATGAAAATCGGATTGCGGAACGGGCTCACCGGATGAAAATTCTTGCTGCAGTAATTCTGCTAATTGTGGCGTTATAACGATCCCAGTTCTATCATCCGGTCTTACATTATAGACTTGGAATCCTTCGGGGCCCTCACCAACAGGTTCAGGATCGTATAATTTTGGGAACTTTGCCTGTTTAATAACATATTCTTCACCAGCCCTGGTCATCGCTCTTATGATCCAGTCTCCGGCGGCGACGGATTTATTAATTGTTTCTGTTTCTGTTTCAATTTCTTTAAGAAATCCTTGCCAGTTCTCTAATATTAATTTCATTTTAGTTTCCTTTAATTATCTAAACCATTCATACTTAGTATTGCAATCAAACCTGGGACATTCTTACGAACATAAACCCCTGAAAAAAGTGTTTCACATCTGCCGCCGACATATGCGATAGCGGATTCCAAATGTTTACTAATTCTTGGATCCGCCACCATCTCTTCCGAAGCAACAAGAATCAATGATCCGGCCTTAGCTTTACCTTTTGGTGGCGGGCATGAAGATCTATTCATACAATTATGAAGAATTATCGAACCAAGCTTTCCTGTGTTTGGTTCTTTAATCATTGTCGAACCCAAAAAAGCTCTTCCGTTATTGTCGAGGCAAGTCTCAAGGTCTTTGCTATCAAAAGATTGAATGGGAGAATCTTCAGTAGACAGTTTGAGAACCTGAGCGAAAGATTTAGCGAACTGTGTGTTGGCAACTGGATACATACCAAGCATCCCAATTCTACCGCGAAGTAACCGTGTCGATCTCTCGTTATCTAGAACTATGTGAGGGTGTTTCGAAACATCATTCATAAGCGCAAGAGCATTGCGAGCGATTGTCGGATTGAGATTTTCTTGTGCTGTCGGCCAAGAAACTATATAAACGACTTTACCAGAAGCCTGAACAGAACGCATATAGCGCTCAAACACAGGATGGAGAGCAGTGACAGAACTACCGGTGCCACCGCCGCCGCTAGCCATAACAATAAGCCAATCAACTTTGCCGAATTTGATGCGTAGTGCATCTTCAATAATCGCGCCATTTTGTATTAATACCTCTTTTCCAAAATCAACATTCTTGCCAATCCCATCAGAATCTGGGATGAGAGCGACATGCTCTTCTTCAATGTTCTTGGGAATATCCTTGCCTGTTGTATTGACAAGAAGTGTTTTGTTGAAGCCAAGATCAAGAAAAGATTGAACCATCTTTCCGCCGCCACCGCCAACACCCACAAACCCAATATTCAATGAAGAGGGCGCTGTGTTCTCTGGAAGGAGATCTTCATCAGAGAACTCCATTTGAAGTCCGAAATCCTCAACCATTCCGAAGTCCTCTGCTGCGACTTCTTCGTGATAGTTGTCCTTCTCTTGTATAAAGGAGGGTGGCGGTTCTGCCGGAGGCAGAAAATCAAATTCGCTGTCTTTGGTGCTCATATAAACCCCTTTTAGGCTTTTATAAATAGTTTCAATATTTTGTTATTGCGCTTTTTAAAATGGGGTCACTATTGACACTTCCGCATCACAATCCGCCCAAATCGCATATGAGATTTCTATGCTAGAATTTTCAACGGGTATTTTTGTGAAGATAACAACATTGTCGATATAGTCATAATACCAATCCTTTGATATCGAACCATCAACTTTAACAGTAATTGTATCCTCTATCGCGACTCCACTTAAATAAAAATAACTAAGGCTCATAGATTCATGAGCTAATTGTTCCATGGGCGTCCCCCAATCTGTAGCGCAAATTGACAAGAATGTGCCGTTTATTCTTGTCACCAAATCATAAAATCGACCACCACTAGCAGCGCCGCCATTACCAGTACAGCCGGTGGGCACATCACCGGCCACCGCGTGAACAGTAACCATATCAATAGTCGGCTTCAGCGATTTGATATGTTTTTCCATAGCCGCTGAATTGACAGATGAGGAGTCATCTTCATCAGAAATATAAATAACTACAAATTTTGCATCTTTTCTAAGAAAAGCGCTTCCTGGCGCGGCGTCTCCATTGCCAGAAGTTGCTGTATGAGACATATCAAGTCCGCGTTCATTGCCACTACCGTAGTGACCTATGCTATCAATTTGAGCCATGGCTTCTGCTACTGGATCTGGAATTAGTGGCGTAATAATGTCGCCTACAAAATTAGGTGAGTCTGTTGTGATAAAAGCAATTTGATAATCAATGTTGGATTTAGTAAATGTATTTATGAAAGTTGCGAAATTATTTGAAAGTTGGCTTTGATTTCCCGACATGGAACAAGAATTATCAATAACAAAAAGGATATCAACAGACTTGGTACCATCTTGAATAAAAGAATCAGTTATATACCCTTGATAATCTCCGTGTCCTTCTTGTGTCGACACGACAGTCGGCTTTAATGGATCATTAGAAGCAATCGAAAAATATCCCTGATCATGAATGATGTCTAGTGGTTCATATGTCAGATCTATTCTTATTGTGCCCCATGGGGGAATAACCCAAGGATATGGGCCGAAGTACATTTCGAAATCTTCTGGATAAAAATCTACCGGAACAGTAGTAAAATAATCAACATCATAAATTTCTAAATCTACATTTCCAAGATTTGTAATTGTCAATTCAAGTCCTTCATCGCAGCCGAGATATACGTCATCGAAATCATGGTGATTGGGTTGTACTAAAATAAGTGGCGCATCACCGACGCCCTCTAAAGGAATAATTATTTCTCCTTCATCTTGATCGTTCGATAAAATAATTAATTCATCTTTATTGCTTTCATGTGTTAGCGGATCATAAGTAATGGTAAGAATTATTTTTTCTTTTGGATCCAAATCTGTAAGTTCAAAGGGCTCTAATGTGAAATTTTCATTACCAAAAGAAAGATAAATATCTTCAACTTTTAGAAGATCGTTGCCAATATTTTCAACTATAACCTTTATTGTATCTATTTCAACGCCGGCATTTAAAGCACCAAAATCGTGTTCAGTTGGCGTTACTAGAATTTCTGGGGTCTGGTCAATTTGTTCTCTTAAGTTATAATCGATGCACGCGACTGCAACCATTGTTGTCATCATCAGAGCCAAAAAGAATAAAAATTTGTGATCTCTTAATTGTGTATGCGACCTCACCATAATTATATAGTTTAATTATTGGTTAACCCGCACATATCCTCGTTTCTTTTCAATTACGATTTGTATATCAACACAGTCTTTAAGAAAGTCAAACTCGTTCTTGTCATCTTTGTCGTTGTTTTCGTTATCAGACATTGTTAGTTTCCTTATTTTTGTGCGTTACCAAATGCATTTCCAATTGCGCGAAGCATCGGGATTGCAATCTCTGCTGGCGCATCAACCTTTGTGATACCGCCTAACTCGCCATCGCCGCTAGCAAGGATCGTGCCCGACCAGCGATGATGACCGTCCAGAATATCACAATTCATAGTAGCAAAGCCATCTAAATTCTTGCCGGCGAAGCCGCCGGACATTCCAAATGCTAATGATTTGCCTAACAAAATGTTAGATTGTGTTGGGTTCATTTCAGAGGCTTTACATGATTGACCTATCAGCACCCCAACAACATCATCTCCAGCTTGTCCGTCGCTCTTTTCGGCGCCCTTTGATAGAAACTGATTTTTAACATCATCTGGCATGCCACTAGTATATTTTGACGGAAAGCGAGGGTCGTTGAAGTTAACGTTGCCCAAATCTTCCGCAAGAGGGTCGTTGAAGTCGATTGCCATCGCGCCGCCATCCTTGTCGCTGAGGGCGTCCTTGACGTTTTCGGCATCTTTGGGCTCTAGCGCGGGCATTTCGGCTTTAGCTGGGGCTTTCGTGGGGAGCTTGTCTTGAATATATGTAATTCTTTTCACTAGCGCTTCAGCGCCAATAGAATCGACAAATGCCTTAAGATATTCCGGAGTAAGCGCCGGCTGAACCCCACCAAGTGGTTGTGCATACTGAGGGTTGAAATAGTCGGCTAAGGCTTTTACGACCGGTCCGTCCATCACCCCATTCGCCAACTGTGTAACAATATCCTTAGCCGGAACAGCGGCAATGTTGGTTCTATCTTGTCCGCCGCCCTCGTCCTCGGTTATAAACTTATTCCAGCTTTCCATCAGCAACTTCATTTAGCAATCTCCTATTGATTTACTCTTGCGTATCCGTCTTTCTTTTCAATTACAATTTGCATGTCAACACAGTCTTTGAGTGAATCAAGATGCGAGATAAGCAAAACGTTCTTAAAATACACTTTAATTAGTTCCAAGATCCTAATAAAACCTTCCATATTTTCTTCGTCCAATGCTGTCCCGGGCTCGTCCAGAATAAATAAGTCCGCTTTCGGAAGCGAAGACACGCTCAAAAGTGCCAAACGAATAGCCAGGGCCGCCACAGTTTTTTCTGCGCCGGAAGCCATTTCAATTGGTCTTTCGTCATACTGGGGGTGTTTAATAAAGATATCAAATTTATTGCCATTGCTTTCAAAGAAAATTTCAAAGTCAACAATGTTCGCAAGAATTTTTGCAATCTCTTGATTGATGACGGGGATCTTCTTCTTAATTACATCGTAAGCAATTCCATTTGCATGCATACATCGCATAAAGAGATCGTAGGCCGCAAACTCTCGTCGGAGGCGCAAATGGTGCGCCTTGTCTTCTTTAAGGGACGCGAGCTTCTGCTCGCGAGAACCAACCAATTTGTATAAGTCAGGCGTCTTCTTCTCGCATGTAAAAATTCTATTTTTCGTAGATTTTATTTCTTCTTCATATTGCCCGCGCTGCTTGAGCAGCTTTTCAAGATTTTCGATGATATCTTTGTTTTCATTATACTCTTCAATTTTCGTCTGAATTTCCTTCAACTCAAATTGCAAATTCGTGGCCACATTCTTGCTTCTTTCTCTCTGCAATTTAACCGTCTTAATTTCAGAACCCAAAGTGCTCATCAAATCGCTAACTACAGAATATTGTGAAATTCTTTTGTCGATAGTTTCTGCGCGCATCTCAGCTAATTTGGCTACAGCCTCTTTTAGTTCTTCCTCAACAACGTTTGTAGAAGCAACAGCCACATACGCGTCTTTAATGAATCGACATGTCGGAAACGAATTGCCGCAAGGGATACTATTCAACAGCTTTTGTTTTTTATCGATATCATCAAGATCTGCCCGCAGACGTTCAACTGCTATCTGTAGCTTGTCAATCTCCGCTTTATCTGAATACAACTTATCAATATCAATTGTTAACAATAAATCGCGGGCCCGTTGAAACTTCTCAAGCTTTGTATCGATAGCCGCAGTGTTCACAACAATCTTATCAGAAATAATTGTTAGCAATCGACTCTTCTCTTCTTTGCTCGAAAGCGCTTTGCCAACATTAATATATTGTGCCGGTACAGAATCTATCTGTGTGGTCAATTCTGCCATAGAGCCTTCCAACTCTTCAACTTTCATCTTCATTGCTGAGCACATATTGAAGTTCTTTTCCGATTTCTTTTTTGCCTTTGCCAAATCGGTATTAACTTCTTCGATCTCGGAATCAAAATTTCGATCTTCATTCTTCTTCAAGAGAACTTTAGTCTCGACCGAATCCTCTTTCGCTAGCTTAAACTTATTGTCAAAAACCTCCAAATCCAAGAACTTGGCGACAATCTCTTTGCGACGGGTCGAGCCCTCATCGACAAATGAAAATGCGGCATGCTGAGACGCTAAGGAAGACATAGAAAAATCTTCTATAGTGCCGAAGTGCTTCCGAACATTTGCGTCCGTCTGGTTGCGCGTAGTGCCATTTAAAGAAGTTGTTTCTCCTGCAACTTCGTCATACACTTCGAAATTCAGATCGGTCTTGGCTTCGAGGGTTTCTTCGCCCTTAAGTCGCTTGATATATTTCTCAGAAGTGCGCGTAATCGTATAGCGTTTAGTGTCAACTTGAATCTCTAATTCACCACGACCAAAGTCTTTATTCTGATTAATAACATTCAAATTCTTTCGCTCATTTTTGGAAGTCGTGTTAAATAAAGTATAAAGTACAGCATCAATGATTGAACTCTTTCCAGTAAAGTTCTTCCCAAAGATTCCAATAATGCCGGCGAGATTATGAAAGTCAATCGAATTGTTATCGCCATAATTAAACAAATTATCCCACTTGAAGCTATTGATCTTCCAGTTAATATTTCTGGAGATTTCTTCACCGTCCTCGACAATTTTATTGTATTTGCGATTAAGTTCGTAAACGGTCTCCAAGGTTTCTGAATCAGTCTGAAAATCCTTGAGATACTCATCAATCAGTTCTTCTTGGATATTGATATCTCTAAGATTTTCTGCCCGTAAAGTGTTCGTAATCTCTTCGGCATTTCCTCGTTCTCCAGCGGCGCGGTTCAAGAACGAAAGGCTTTCCGGCTTAAACCTGTGTTTGGCCACATCCATAGCTCGGCGCATCGAATCCAGCGGTAAGTTGTTTGTACTTACTAAGCGCAAACGCGCATTTTCAGGCACATTAATATTGCGCGGCATCCGGCCGGTCAAAGTTAAAGGAATGGTGAAAAAAGGCTTCGGATTTTTTAAAACAACCGGTTCAATATTCCAATCGTCTTTGTTCTGAATATCCCAAATGAGAATTCCCTTATCATTGGTCTCGCCGTGATTCTGCTGTACAGTTGAGCCTGCGTACCAAACGCGCCCAGCTTCGTCTAGAAACTGACGACGATGAATGTCACCAAGCATTGCGAAGTCGAAATCGTCGAAAATGTTTATTTCATCTTCACCAAACGTCATCGTCCAATTAGTGTCTGTTTTGCATCGACTAATAGAGCCGTGATATAGGGCGATATTGATCTTATTAACATCAGTTGGCGGCGACCAGTTCTCCCGATCAAACACCGAAAGCACGTTAAGACAAAACTCATCATTCAAATGAGTCTCGCCGGAATTCTTCAACAAATGCAAATCGTCTAAATCGAGCGCTTCCACAATTGGCGTGAGCGCGTCTTGGCGACTGCTATTCTTAAGGTTGCCATCGTGATTACCCAAGATAATATATGTGGGCGCAATCTCTGCCAAATTCTTAAAGAATCGTGAGCACGTCTCAACAAATTCTGGGGAGATTTGTGTCTTTGTATGAGCTATGTCGCCACAATGGACGATATAGTCTACCTTTTCTTTCCGCAGCGTCTCATACAATTGCTCAAAGATAATGTTGTATTCATAGTGATACTTTAGGTTTTTGATATGAGTATCCGCTATATGTGCGAATTTCAAGCACCACCCCCCCAACATGCAAACATTAACGTGAAAATGGTATAAAAAATGGTATAAAAAAAGAAAGACGCCCCAATAAACATAACATTCCAGGCCGCGGCTTTCAATAGTCTTGACATTTCTGTCTCCTTATAATAAATACAAATATAGTATAACACACTAGAAATAGAAATGCAACTACTTTTTTTAGCGCGGGACGGGTGGCGCTTCTTCTTCTCCAGCTACACCAGCAGCAAACCCTATATCAAAGAAGTGCGCACCATGATGTGCTGCATTCGCGGCTTCGGAAGCATCTTGAGGATACTCTTCTCTATATTGCTCTGGGGTAATGTCAGTACGTCCAGATTTGTAGGCGCGCAATCCCATCTTATGACCCCAGTTTATCGCTTTCCGTTTGCCGGCGTCGATCGTATTATAATATCTCTTTATTTCCGCACTGGATATCTGATCTCGAAATTCTAATAACTCTTCTTCTGATAGTTCACTTGCTTCTTGAGTAATAAAATGGAACAATATTGTCCACTCCGGAGGCAAAACACGGACCTGTTGACCCCCAGCCTTGACTACAATTGTAGCACCGGCGCCGCCGGCGTATCCAAGCTGACCAATTCCAACCAATTCCTTATAAAGTTGCAGCAGGGCCCTTAGTTTATCTTGCTGAGCTTCGTATTTTATTCGATAATATTCCAGTGCAGCTTTACCTGAATTCGCTTTTATTTTAGGAATAGGTTTGTCCAATAAAGCCTCTGTCGAAATATACAAACTAGGTAGTCCTTGCACCCTAAATTGAGATATTACAGCGCCAATTGAATCTTCTGGCAGGGAGTTTGTGTCTTTTATGGCGCCAGTAAAATCTAAATTCGAAAAGTAGTCTTGTTGTTCTGCAAATTCTGGACCCTCATATTCGCCCAACGATTCTTTGGCGGCGGCCTGTGCATCGGCGATGGCGTGGCCTGGGCGAGAAGCGCGGCGTTCTGCGGCGTCGGCCTTGACGAGACTATCTATCCAGGCACCCGTCGCGCCCACAGCAGCGGCACCTCCGAGCATTTGGAGAATTTTACGTCGTGTCAGTTGTCTCTTTTCATCCTCCCACTCACCCTCATTGATGCCCATCTTCTTGAGTTCTTCTACAATCAAGTCGTCAAGAATGCTTTCTATTAAACGATATTCAACTTCTTGCCTAATGATTTCTTTGAGACGCTCTTCAGTTAATCTCATATCATAGCCTCATATTGTTGACAACAAATTCAACAATAAATAGTTGTCTCCATCGATAAAGGAAGCTTCTTTTTTCCTCTGTAAAAAGATCTGTCTAGGCATGGAGCCAACATCTTCATACCCATTAACGTCAATCTTATAAAGCTCAATATCATATTGTAGGAGCATCCGAATGAGTCTTCGCTCCTTATCTGCCGCATCTGGATCAAGGGCAAGATAAACTGGCGTATCGTTCATTACAATTTTCTGTAGTAGACGCGAGTCTTTACGCAGCGTAGAGCCCAAGATTGGCACTGCGTTTCCGGCCACAATGGCATCGAAAACGCCTTCCACAATTGTCAAATCCGCATTCCAGTCTACGAACAATTCATTGAAAACAATGTTTTTTGAAGCTCTGGGATTCTTGTATTTGTATGAATCTCCGTTGTAGGATCGCGCCGCAAAATAGTTCACATCGCCATCATCATCAAACGAAGGAATCACAACTCTGTTGCGATATTCCCCTTCAAAACAATAACCAATCTTCCATCGAAGAATGTCATCATCAGTTACACCACGACTACGCAAGTAACGATATGCAAACTTTGCTGTGGCTCGTAAGTTCTTGGACGTTAGACTTAAGAACTGTGACGGGAGTTCCACTCTTTCTTTGCTCTCCTCATCCCTTCGCTCCACAAAGAGGTCAGCAAATCTCTCAAGATCGACGCGGTTTGTAGCTTGGTCCCATTTTTGTAATTGTGTATACGAACCAAAACGTCTAACAACGCGCCTAATGTTACGACCACGATAATCGCAAACCCAACATTTAAAAGCATTTTTGTCCAAATTAACAGAGAACTTATGCTTGTGGTGATTGCAGACCGGACACTTGAAAAGTAATTCAGAACCGGATGTTTTGTGGTAGCCAGCAATCTCATATAATATTCTCTTTGCCTCTGATTTGTTCACTTGACCCTCTTATTTAATATAACACAATTAGTCAAGCGAGTCAAATGATTTGACCGGCGCTCTGTTAATTAAATTCGCGAGCAGCAAAATAGCTTTTTTCTATTCGTCAAGCTTTTTTTGCAATATTTCATAACCCGCCTTCGCAATCACAATTGCGTCGGCGCGATCATAAGACTCGGGCTTTGGATTTCCATGGCTTGTATACTCTATTTTGAAAGTTTTTTCTGTTTCTAACAAATGTTCTAAAACCACTTTTTTCGCTTTCTGTCCTCTATGAACTTTTATTCCGCAAAGCTTGCGCGCATGCGTTGCGCCGATATATTCCGGCTTAATTCCAAATAGCTCATAAGTCATCCACGACACAATGCCATTAAACTTCTGTAACGCGGCCATCGTTTTGGCTGAAGAACCGCCAGAATTAAAGAATGTGAACGGCTGCTCAATGTAGATGGAGCAGATAGAATATTCAGTTCTTATATCGTAGAGATAATCTTTTACTCTCTGAGCTTTATGGAATATCGTGGGGAAATGATTTTTGTTTCTCGTATCGATTGCTTCGCAGAGAATTATTTCACCCTTTTCGTCTAATATCGTTATTCCAGTTATACTCGTGCTGATGTCTAATCCAAGAATCATGTAATTATTATACTATATGTCGAGTCTTATTTTAAAGGAAATATCTTGATCTTCTTCTTTTAAAATAGGATTAGAAAGGGTGGCTATACCGATCAAATTCATACTCTTATCATAGATGGCCACGCGTGAGATATAAACCTGTCGTTTGTAGGATGCGCTATAATCCGTATAACTTGAGCTAACTATGTTCGCCACATCTAATGTGGGATTTTCTTCATAGATGTTAGACGCAGATACATTAACCCTATTTTGTCCATACTTTAGATATGTAGGGTTGTTCGAATAATTAACTTCTCCGCGCTTTGCATGCGCAAACATCGTCAGCACCTGAACATTTGTTTGTCCCTTGAAGTCAAATCCGAACGATGCTGATACAAAATCGGATCCGGCGCCACCGCCAGCAGTAGATGCCTGACTAACTCCATCATCTGCGCCGGCAGCCCAATAAATCCACGATGGGCTATTGCCTGACGTACTGTCGGCAGTCATGGGAATGCTTTCGCCGTTCAGCGACCAGGATCCGGTCAATAAAACGAATCCCTCATCATATAAAATGACGCCGCCAACAGAGCCAGAGCCAGTACTTCCGGCTGGACCAACTTGGATTAGCTCGCCATTTCTTTTCAAATCTTGCAGTTCGCCAATTAAAGAACCGGTGAAATACCATTTCAAAGATACGGTTCCTGGCCGAATGCGAGAACCAAAGAAAATTTCTGGGATCGAGACAAGATTCAACGTTTGCACATTCTTATCGCCATACGAAGAAGTCACCCTATAGTGCTGACTTCGAATGCCATAAAAATTCAAACGGTTCTTTAAGGCTACAAAATGTCGATTGAATTCGCCAGTGGCCGAAGAGGAGGGCGTTGTAATATACTCTCTCGATATCGAGGCAGACATCGGGTAGCTGCTGGTAATCGTATCGCCATAAGAAAATTGATTCGTGTACGTTGTCACACCGATAGTACTAAAGACGGCGCCGGCGCTATCTTTCGTAACATAAGGATAAATGAAATTATTAGAACCAGACAGCTTATCAATATTATATTCGTATAAACTGATATGTCCTGGCTGAATATTTAAGGTCTGCGGACTAAATGCACCTGAAAGTTCCGGCTGATTGTTGTAATATACGCGACCGTCGTAGATGAGGAACTCACAACTTGGGTGAGTTTTCATCGTATTCAGTATTACATCATTCGGTCCAAATTTCTTAATAGACATTGCATCGCACTAGTAATCCAGCCTAACCCTTAAAGTAAGTTCATTGGTCGGGTCTTTTCTCAGTGGCTCAGACAACTTAGCTATAGCCATCAGTTCCTGCTGAGAGTTATATAGTCCGATTGTTGTAATGTAGGCAATCGGGGGATCGGTAGCCACCGACTTAACTCTAATTTGACTACTAGACAAATATGTAGGATTGGCACTGTGATTGTACTTATTATGCGGAACTCTGCAGAAATAGATTGTAGAGTTAATCTCAGTTGTATTGTTGAAGGAGACGTTCTTGATTCTTTGTCGCAAGGCATCGCATGCGCCACTAATCGCGGATCCCGTGAAGGTATCTGCCAGATTCTGATAGTAGTTGCCGGGGCGATAATAGTTGAAATTAGTTGGGGCCGCCAAGCCACCATCTCCCATTGCACCGGTGAAAGCGCTACTTGAAAGGAAGAGTACGCCGGCCTGATAGAAAATTAAACCAACAGCAGGGGTGTAAACTGGACCAGGGTAGACTCCCGCTGTATTAGAAGCACTAGCCAAAGTTGTGTTATACAGAACTCCGTAATCGCCGCCAAATGTGTTGTTTGTGCCACCGGTGTCAGACGCACTTACGTCTTGAATAGTTACAGTTGTGGCGCTTCCACTTTGAGAGAATGGATTTTCATAAGTTCCAGCAGCGCCGCCCTCGAAAGAGGCTGTTGCCAGCACCATGCTGAAAGTGCCCTTCTTGATCTGATCCTTCCCGATCAATCTAGATAAATTGATGAACCAGCCGTTAAGAGCCGTTCCGCTATTATCCAAAGTAAGATCAGTTTCAAAAACTCTTACCGTATTGGCAGAGCCGGTATATCCCAAAAGAACTTGAGACATCTGGTTGTACATGTTAATTTTCTTCGCGTTCTGAACAGCAGAAGAGCCAGAAAGAGGGGAGGCTTCGTCATATCCGAGAGCAATATCAAAAATATGGTTCGCGGATGAACTCAAATATGGATAATCATATACGCTCTGGAACTGTCCGTGCGTATAGTTCTTAATATTCAAGTCCGAGTATGTGCCACTTACGACTGTCCCCGTAAGCGGAATCGATTCATACAACAGCGTCTTAGTGGTGGTTACATCTGTGCTGGTGTTCAACTCTTCAAAATTTGTTACTGCCATTTAAAAATTCTCCAAAATCTTTTTACTATGCGACGTAAGCTCTAACGATTCGAATCGGTAGCTGCAATGTGGCGCCAGTAGAAGCGCCCTGGACATACACCGTGGTATCGATGAAGTCCACTGCACTGCCAAATAATGTGGTGTTATTAGTATTCCCATACAGAGAATACTCATCTCCCAAATCGGGCTTCGTGAACAAAGAAAGAACTGTAAAATTCCCCCGGGGGCCGGAAATTGCGGAGACCGATGTATCGTCCGTGGTGTTAGATTCAGAATAGTAAATCTTATCTTGAAATGCCTGAATCCTTACGGCCGAATAATTTTCTAACCCCAAATCCAAACTAATAGATGTTGCTGCAGTCCATCCAGCTACTGTAACCTGTCCAGTGCCGCCTTTGGAATTGTTGAGTGTCGCCCCGTCGCTCCCATATACCGTACTCATGAGCCTATTGTCATAATACACATAATAAGAATCATCTACGAGCCCATAATTGTCCAGATAAGATGTGGTATTTTGGGCTGTACCCTTAATTTTGGTCGTATTCAGCCCATTTTCTATTAAAATGAAATAATTATTGGTGTTACCCTCCATATATCCGTTCTTCTCGTCGGTCGTTGCGGCCGTACCGGTCTCTCTTAAAATAGCACTAACAGCCGTCGCTGCCCGGGCGTCGTTTGATGTGTCAGTTAGCCAATAAATATCTCCCCCAGTTTTTGCTTGCTTGGGGCGAACAGCACCTCCGAGAGTGTTGTCATTTGTTGCCATCACGGGCATATAAAGAAGTTCTGTGGCTGTTGTGCTCAAAAGCCCATAATTAATCGCTGCGTTTGTTTGTGTAAAAGCCTCTAGGATGGGCGTCTGTAAAATCTCTAAATCGTAGTATGCTGAGCCAGATGAGTGATTTTTGTTATACAGCGTATAATCAACCTCATCATCGCCAAGAGCAAAATACTTTACCTTAAAACCGCCGGCCGCCATTTTCTCACGACCAAGATCGGTGAGAACTGCGTCCAAAATGATGTCACCAGAATTATCTAAAAAAGCCATTTATATTCCTCTCTTTACGTAAATAGTTGTGATTTTCGTTATTCGCTATTCAAACTATAAGTAATGTTTAAATCAATTTTCTTCCCTGTCTTTTTCGACGTAAGGCGAAATTTAAAAGTTCTATCCCATATCAAGTCGCCTGCCATGCCAACTCCCAAATTTTCTACTTGCGATGATGCTTCCTGGCTATACTGTAATTCGGACATTTCTAACTCTGTTTGATTGTAGCGTGGTCTGATTTGCAATAGCTTTTTAAAGGATTTGGCCGGATTATTAAATACCTTTTGTTCTAATTCGGACTCTCTAATTACATTAAAAACGCTATACAAATAGCCGCCGTCATTAACTAGTTCTGCCTCATAAATTTCACTTATGTGTCCCACTGTACCTTGTGCGTTGAGAACCCTAAAAAGATAATAATATTTCTGATTCGTCTTTATTCTATCCTCAAACCATTTAAATGTGTAAGGATATTTTGAATTAGGAATCTGAGCATCAATTGTGCTAATCAAGCTTTGAGCAAAATCGGTGATTGCGCTGGGTCTTTCGGACAATCGATATATTTGTATATAGCGGGGACGAGAGACCGTTTCTCGTGGCAGCTTTTCTGATGGTAGCAAATCATTAGCAAGTAGATATTTTTGTTTTTCGACTTCGTCTTCTGACGTTATCGAAGTAGGATAAGTTTTATCAGCGAAGGCGCCCAAGGACACTTCAAAGCCTATTGTTTGTGAATTATCTATAAGTTGATATGGTCTCTGCATGCACTCATTGGGGGGATTGTCTACAATCTTCAACGTTTTACTAAAAACTGGCACTTCTACTATCTGTAAAGAGGGCTCATAGCTCAAATACATGTCCGCCAAATATGGGTGTTCGGAAGTAATGAATGCCATAGTGGCAAGTTCGCTTAGGTTTTCTGGCTTAGTGTCAACATCATATAGCTGGTCGGCGCTAGGTTCGGCGGGATCCAAAGGATCATAGAAATGTAAGCCGTACGTGCCATCAGCATCTGAACAGGACAGTTGTTTAGTAAGAAGCAGATCTGAAAGAGCATATTTAAAGCCGCATATCAACTTATAGGCATAAACAGTGTAAGTATACTCAGTATTATATTTTGTTTGTGTGTCAAAAAAGTCAAAATCTTCTTGCATATCTGAATTACAAATCCAGTAATTTTGCAATACGTTTTGCGTCCCCCCATCGCCAGTAGGGGGTCCTCCAATCTTTTCGATTCTATAGGCCAATGTTTCTATTTCGCTCTCGTTATTTCCGTAAATATCAGAAAGTTCTGAGATATTGAAATTGGCAGAATTGCTCAAGTATGCAATCGTATCCGATAAAACTTCCGTAGAGCTTACGGAATTAAAATATCGATAAGCGCCGCGGCCGCCCATTGTCGCACAATCTCGGGCTAAATTTCGCCCTCCAATAAAAAGGCAATTTTCAGCAGAAGAACTATAAGTATTGTGGCAATATGCTAAAAATGCAGGATAATCTATAGTTCTCGTTGTAGTTGTCGCAGTCTTGTTAACGCTATAATATGCCTCTGAGTCCATTATGCCAGAATAATAATTTTCTGCAAGTGTAGCCTGGGACAAAGAGGGGCTTAAAGCTCCGATTTTATCGCTAAAGGCCATATAAAGCGTCTTTATAAACTTGGAAGAGAAATTGTTGTCTTTAATTGAATCACAGAAATCTGACGCATCGTCCAAGGGGAAACTAATTTTTATATAATATGGGTATTGTTCGCTATAAGAATCGATTGAATCTTCCACATATAATTTTTGCAAAGCTTCGCGATCAAGTAAAATATTCTTCAATCTATTTTGTACCCACGCAGTAGTAGAAGACGAAAGACTAACTTGCGGCAATGAAGAAGTTAAATAGGTTGTATTCAAATACGTATGATTAGATAAATCAAGCGCGTAATTAGAGGGCGCAAAATCCTCTATACCGGTCGCCGTTAGCTCGCTATTAAGCGTTGAGTAATTAACATTCAACAGTGAATTAATCTCGCTATAAGTGTCTTCGCGAGTTACAAACTTTAACAAATAAGGATCAAATAAGTCGGCATCAGCTTCGTATGTGTCATATGTAAGTAAATCATTCAAAATATAATAATTGGGCATCAATAATTCTGAAGAAATATCCTGTCCGAAGGTCTGATATCGAGGCAAATATTTATTATAGTCGTAGCTTATTTGTATTTTACTGAGAGCCCGATTGGATAGTAGCGAGGCGGACAAAGCCGGATAGGGCGCCTTCCATGTGCTGTAACGATAATTAAAGATCTTTTCACTATAAAGTGCTGTATAATTTAGTTCCGCAAATGTCCCACCTAAAAAAATGGTTTTCCAAAATTGATCATTCTTTACTGTCGAACTCTCACCATATACACGCAAAGGAAATTTCTTATTCGGTATCATAATGTCAGAATCTACAACTTTAATATAAGAAGAATCATCTGCCCTTGAGGCAATCTTATTAAAATACCCGCTGTGAGGGGAGTTACTATCGACATTCTCAAATTCTACCACACTTCCCTCAGAAGAGCTTACGGTATACCAAAAGCCGCCGATAGCTGTTCTAAACGCATCGGATGAGCCAGAAAATAAATCTAAATCGATTAATTGTTTTTGTATCGTTCCCTCGGCCATTAGTAGCCCCCATCATCAGTAGTCGATGTCACCATGCTTGTAGAAATCGAAATTCCAGCAGATATTGATTTTTCACCTTCAAAAACAGAAACCGACGATAAGCTCACCCCTGGCACCTTTGCTTTTTTAAAGTTCATCAGATTTTCTGCTTTAACGGAAGAGGCCGCGGCAACGGTGGATACATTTTGCACACCCTTGCTTACCATGTCTTCAAATGTGCCGATGTTGTACATTTCATTAAGGCTGTCTTGTTCATATTGCGCATATGTAATATCAAATTCGGCGGTACCGTTTTCAACTACGGGGCCGTACGGTGTCGTCCAGACCGGTCTGGGATCATAACTCATCCAACTCTCCGCTTCGCCAACATCGACGGCATAAAAAAGACTTATATCAACGTCTGATTCTGATCTGACATCATTTCGTATGATGGCAATTTCTATATCTCCACTATAGCCGGAGAAATCAGTCTGGATCTCTACGATATCGACCCACGATAATCCGAAGTCATAAATTAGTCCGGAACTATCAATGGTAATGTCATATTTTGCATAATTGATCGACATATTTTACATCCTTATGTATAATTATCATCTTAAGAAAATTGTTTCAACTTAGTCTTATAAAGCCGGCTATTGTTAATAACGGCAATATCTGCCGCCAACCTCTGTATAGCTCGTTGTGGTGTTTTCTTGGTTTTCGCTTTATCTGCTTGAATCTGTCTGAATTGGCGTGGGGCCTCGTCCAAATTATAAAATGGATCCTGGGCGCTCGAAAACTTATCTTTGGCATCAGTTAAAGTGCTCTTCATGTTCTTTAAATTTTTATCTTCTATATTTGGATTTTCAATGATTTCTTTATCAGTTTGTGTCGAAGTCAAATTATAGTCGCGCCCCTTCGTAGAATCCACAGAAGCTCCCAAAGCAGATAACAAGGCAACTGCTTCAGCCGTAAGGCTATCACTATTAGTAAAATTAGCTAAATTTTTGTCAGACAATTTCTGCATGCCAGTCATAATGTTAAGGCGTGCTGGTTGTCTCGTGCGGCTAATTATTTGCCCGTTAATAACTTTCAAAGAAGTAGAAGGCGTTTTTGCTTTAAGCGCTTTTGGGTCTTTAAGATCTTGCTTATTAATTTTCTTTCTTAAACTCATAATTTGTTTCCTTTTTTGCTCATTTAAAAATTAGGCTCGCCGTCGCTATCGAAGCTGTCGGTGCCATAGAAGCCTGTGCCGGTGGGGCCCCCTTGTGCAGTCTTGCTCTTGGTGGTGCCCGGCGCAGTTGTTGTCTGGGTCGCGACCGGTGCCTTCGTCGTTGGGCCGGGTGCTGCGGCGGTGGTCGGTCCGCGGGCTGCGGCGGTGGTCGTCTGGAAGCTCTCCGTTGTAGTCATATATCCGCTAGGAGGTTCCGTGCATTCGTTATAGACGCATGTGGAGTCTTGTGCGCTTGGCGCGCCCTCGGCGCGCTGCTTACAATCAGCATTAGTTTTGCAATAATTCGCTGGCACACATGTGCCATCATCCCAGCACTTCTGTTCCGGATCGCAGTCGTCGTCAGCCGTGCATTGTTCAGCCGCTGTTGTTACGGGCCATGGCCATGCCGTCGCGACGGACGAAGGGGGTTCGAAGGAATAGGTAAGCTCTCGGGCATCTTTGGGAAGGCCGGATAGAACACTATTGATAGAATTTTCTCCTTTGCCGTATAAACTATCTTGTAGGCTTACCATATCGTTATAGAACGTTTGAATACTTTCCGCACTTCCGCCATATGGATTAATTTTCTCAACGATTTCCATAGCATATGTGTTAATATCACTAATATTACCACCAAAAGTATCAAATGCTATATCCTGGTAAATTGCGTACACCATGGCCGCAGAATGCCATGGCGCTGAGTTTGGATCGCTAGCGTACATCGATAGTAATATATCAGTAAAATAGCTATTAAATTCTCCGGTAATATTATTAGTAAAACAGTAACTGGAAACCAATTCAAGATAGTCGCCCAGCAGGCTTATTTGGTCAGCATATGTAGATTCCAATATCTTAGTAGCCTCTATCGTGTTATCCACAATGACAACAGCACAGCCATACCTTTCTTCAGTTCTTTCGGAAGGCCCCTGTCTATAATAGTCTTGATATTCAAATAGAGTAAGCTTATAATTTTCTATCCCAGTAAGCGCATCAAGTCTCGGGCCTTCGGGCATAAATGGGGCCCGAACAACAAGCATCGGCATTTCTACACTCTCATCAAAACCGTATAAATCAGATTCTGCTGCATAGCCGCCCAATTTAGTTATGCCGGCAGCGTAGGGGAAAACCAAACGATCATCAATCCCGCTAGTGTTAACAGCCTTGATGCTTTTGGTCTGGGGATATTTTGGAGGGTTTTCAGATACGGAATTACTATCATCGGTCATATAGCTTACAATTTTAATGCCTTTCCCCTTACACTCCATCTGGCTCGCTTCGTTCTTAACGAAACTCTCGCAGCGTTTTATTTCAGCTGTTGAATAATAAAACATGCTATAAGGTATTGTAATCCCTAAAAGTTCTTGCAACTTCTTCAAATCATAGGCTTGGGCTATAACTGAAGTTTGTCGTAGAGCTTTTTCATAATCAAAAAAGAAGAACCCATAATTAGTATAAATTCTGGTATCGTAATCATACTCGACGGTTCCCGAATAGCCGTTGTCGTCAACAACATCAAAGTAAGTATAATTATGCCCCCTTATGCTGGCTTCGGGTACGGCGATGGAGGGTGCTAAGTAAGTGGCAATTGGTTTCGTTCTTCCATCTTGCATCTTCGTATTTCTAATCTGTCGCTTTCTCAGCTTCGAGCCTCTTTTGGCAGAATCATTTACAGTTGCAATTCTTTTCCTAAATCGTCTATATAATTTTCCAACTGGGACAGCTGTACTCTTTGAGGGGAACACGCTTCTCAAAAAGTTTAATTGTGGAATCAAATCTACTTTATCGCCATATACTTCCAATACATGAGATATCTGATTCATCATCTTTTGTAATCTCGATCGTTTGGCGCCTTGGGCTTTAAACTCTTCTAATAGTTCTTTGAAATAAATCACAATATTTTTATGTGTGATATGATCGGTTTTGTGATATCGAGAATCTAATGTCTGCAAGGGTATGCTGTCATAAATCGCATCATTCATATCCAAGAATTCTGTTTGGACAAGACCGGGGATTTTCAGTTCATTCCACGCATCCGACCCGGGCGGACCTTCGGCAGTTTGGCCGGCTGGAATGTCACTGATTACCGTCTCATAAGAAATGTCGCTTATTTTAGTTTTTAAAAGAGGCATATTTTCCAAATTGGACATTATTTCAGAATCATTGTTTAAATTGAGAGTTGTGCTAAAGGCGCCCAGGTACAGCCCAGCTGTCGCGGTGATGTGGCCGTCCGTCTCGGCGCCCACTTGGTACCAATATGAATCCCAGGCGTGAACCAAATCATCGTTATATTTTATGGACTGTGTATATCTAAACTCCCATATTTGATTTCCATTTTCGTCATACAACTCTTCATTTACCAAATATGTATAGCTGGCCATGCCCGCCGAACTCTCAAAAATATTATCTAGCGGGATAAACATATCTTTATCGGTCCACGAGGTGGACGCGCGCGTGATAGAGAATTCGGTCGGCACATAATAATAAAAGATATTTACCTTATTATCCACTACCTTTTCATAATGGCCCGGATTAAATGTCACATAAAAGCCCAAATTAATCTTATTAGACAAATCGTCAATCGTAGCCTTAACATCTTGCCCATCTATAATATTGATATAAACCGATATTTCGACATCAACGCCGTTGTCTGTTAATGTTGCGTGGCGAATGAAGGGGGCTGGTAAATAGCGCCCGAAATTGCTAATAATATCGCCTTTAAAAATTATTGACATATCTCTGGCTCCGTCGTTGACCCATAAATATCGTAAAAGAGTTCTGTATCTGCTATCGACTCACAATCGAAATCTAAATCAACATAGTAAGATTCTTTATTAAACCGCTCGGCGCCTCGACAGGCCAATTTTTTATTTACATCCCCATCCAGTAAAACGTCAAAATAGTACTCAACACTTCCAGTATTCGATTCTACATTCGCCATTGTTCCAGGCGCTTCTGTCACCAGCAGTCCATCAACAATTTGCGGAATCTCTCGTTTGAAAAACTTTCTTTGAAGCTGCGTGACTATTGTGCCAGTACCATCAGAGCCTGTTAAAACTTCAAACACTTCTAAAACAAAATTCTCTGTCAAAATCTCAGTATTAACCTCGTCAAAATAAAAGAGGGGATCGTCAGGCACCAATTGAATGCTCTTGTCGTCTATAAACGGCGACGTTTGCCCAAGCATATCTCGCGCATCATCAGGATTAAAATTATAGCTCTCATCGACTACTTTTTTAACATACCGAGAAGTGATGTTAATCTGCGGAATCAAAGTGTCGTTAGCATCATCGCGTTCCTGCGAAGAAGTCATGTTGCCTTGAAGCATTACCATCTTCCAAGCGGGGGCCTTCTGGGTGTCCCCATTGAGATATGCGTCTCCTATCGCAGCGTCAAGTTTAAATATATCCTTTCTCGGCGTAGTATGCAGTGGCGTTATGTCCCAAGAATAAAAATTAACTTCGCCGGCATCTTCTTCTACAACTATATTCTCAATATTTTGAAATAAAACCAAACTTTCCAAATATTGTGTATCATTCTTAATTCGATTTTGAATTTCATTTTGGCGCTCGAACATTCGAGCATGGCCGGCGTCATAAAGAACATTATCGTCATAAAAGGCATAATAGGTTGGCTTAAATTGTCCAACCGATAAAAGATAATGCCCGTAAGACGTTAGCTTTAAATCGAAAACCTGCTCTTTTTTATTGATAAATTTTGCCATCTCTATTCTCTTTGATAATTAGCCTTATTTCTTTTTTTTCTTTGGGCTGAACACAGTCGTAGTAACTTCGCCTTCGGCCGTCGCAGTCTTAGTGGCTTGTTTCTTCGTTTGTTTCTTCGTTATTGTTTTCGTTTTCAGCGGCGTCTTGCTGCGCTTACCAATTGAAGCGCGCTGTTTAGAAGCACTTCTCCCTTGCGGTCTCGTTCGCCCGCCGGCGGCGCTGGCCGGCTTGGCAGAAGTCTTATCGTCACTATGTATGCCCAAATCTTTATTATATAGCGCGGCGCCGGGTTCAGAATATGACTCTGAAGATTCCTGAAGGTCCTTGGGCTTGCTTGGGCGATATAAAATCTCTGCATCAAATTTCACCAATTCCACAAAAGATACATAATCATATGGCCAGTTAAATTGAATCTCGTAGTTGCCAGCTTTCGTCTGCTGCGCCTTAACTTTTGTT
>Ga0208010_1000161_pt1 | contig 22206 bp, 10 predicted proteins | sample 2_EtaG_FD_184074 | JGI IMG/M metagenome (GOLD analysis project Ga0208010, IMG submission 184074) | Marine viral communities from the Subarctic Pacific Ocean - 2_ETSP_OMZ_AT15125 metaG (SPAdes) (version 2) | ecosystem: Environmental > Aquatic > Marine > Oceanic | place: Pacific Ocean | collected... | reverse complement strand
AAAACAGCTTCTTGTTGTTTTTGATCTACAAGGTTTTTAAGGTTTTTATCGCCTACTATATCGAATTGAACTTTAGCTAAGTTTTCAGGTTTCATATTGTTAACCTTATTTATAACTTCTTTCCTAGTTCTTTTCTCACCGTTTATTTTATATTCTTTTTTAGCAAGAATATCAGCGACATTTACAACACCTTTAGCCTCAGCAACGCCTTCCATTAAAACTTCAGCAATATCAAACTCTTGTCCAGCAGCAACTTGTCCTAAAGCCTCACCACTGGCACCACCTGTCATTTCAACACCAGTTACTTGTCTAGCTATTTTACCTTTACCCGCTCCTTTTGCTAATAGTTTAGTACCAATACCTCTTGATAAACCAACAGTTACACCTTCTACGGCTCCAATTGTAACTCCTCTAGCTAAAGCCCTATCTTTTATATCTTCAAAAAGTTCCTCGTTTTCTAATATAGCTCTAATATTTTCTTTATTAAAATCTTTACCACCTAGTTCAGTTTTTAACAACTCTGTTAATGTTAAAGCTGTTTCCATAGAACCTACTAAACCAGCTACAGCACCACCAATAGCTCCAGTTGTTGCGCCAACAAATCCACCTATAGCCGCTCCTACCGGTCCACCAATCGCGGTAGCGCCAGCACCAGCTAAAGCACCAGCACCAGCACCAGCTCCAGTTGTAGCAATTGTAATACCAGCGGCTTCTTCAGAATCAAAAAACGTCCTAGCCATTGCGGCGGCAGAACTAACTATAACTTGAGGTATAACTTGACCTCTTGTCATAACCATACCTTTCATAAAGCCCCAAACACCACCACCAGCTTCGTTTTTTATTTCTTCATATTCACGCATTTCATCTGAAGCACCAGTTTTATCCAAAGCATCACTAACTTCGATGTATCTTCTTAGTTCTTCGTCTGATATGTTTTTACCCTTCTTATAAACATCAAAAGCTTCATCTACAGTTGCTCCTTGGGCTATACCTTGTTCACCCGCTCTCCATAAATCTCCTAAATAATCTGTTGCTATATTCTTACCTAAAGTTCTTTCGATCCAAGTATCTTCTTCTTTAGAACCTTCTACATCAACTTGTGGTAATTCTATTGGACCCACATCTACTTCGTCATCTGTTGTTTTTCCTAAATTAAATTCAGGAAACTTATTGTTTACAATGTTGTAATCATAGTTACGACTCTCAGCAGTAGCTACGTAATCTTTTAAAAGCTGCGTATCATATTGATCTAGTTCTGGAAATTTAGATGATATAATATCCCAGTCATAGTTATAATGCTGTGCAGTTGCAACTAAATCTTTTAGTAACTGTTCGTTCATATTAAATTAATTTAGTCTCTAACATTACCACCGCTATCGCTTGTAGCGGTATTTTCACCACTAGTAACGGTATTTTCACCACTAGTAACGGTACTTGAAAAGTTTTCATATAACCAATCCCATATTTCTTGAGCCCCTTCTGTATCATCTGAAAAACTAGGATCAGTTACAAATAATTTAGTTTTACCATTAATAGTAAGTATAACATCATCATACGCGCTAATTGGCTCAACTAGTTTTCTATTATCATTATCTGGATAATTAAGCTTGCCCGCGCCTTGATAAGCACCCACCACAAGTCCAGGAACGTTCATATCTCTTAAGTATCTAACAACAGCGTTATCACTTTGAAAATCTTTTTTAAATGCATCAACAAACTTAGTTGGAGCTATTCTAGCTTTACTTTTTCCTTCTACTACCGCTTGTTTGTCCGCAAATGGGTTATCACTTGGTAATAGACCAGTTTCATCATCAGGTACTTCCGTCTCTCTCTCTGTTACTATACTTGTGAAAATAGGATCGTCAACATGAAATACCTTTTCCGCCATATCTTTAGCAGTGCCAATTGGCACTCCAACTCCTACGCCTTCAACATCTGGATCGTCATAGCTTTCGCCTTTTCCATAGTTTTTCCACCATTGTGTCGTTCCATCTACTTCTCTGTAGGTATATACACCTCCTTGAAAACTAATTTGAGTACCACTTTTTAAGTTATCAATTTTATTAGTTACATACCCAACGTCATATTGTGGAACATAACTGGTGCCTTTAGAAGGAAGTCCTAATCCGTATTTACCTTTTTTACTTAATGAAAGACCGTAGGGGTTTGTTTTAATGTTAGTTTTAACATTATTTTTATCAACTTTTTCCTTATATGTATTATACCCCGTTTTAAACGCATTATCCACTGTATAATCTAAATACATTCCTTTAGTATCTAAACTTTTATTTTTACCATTCTCTTGATATATAGCTTTTCCACTAAGTATATTATTAACTACAGTTTCATAACTCTCTGCCGTTGCAAAATCACTTTCTGTTAATATATCATCACCGTCACTTTTTGTAGCACCTAACTCTTTAATGATTTCGTTAGTTAAACCTAAAGCTTTACCATTACGTAAAGCTTCTGCAAAAGATAATTTTTCTCCACCAATTTTCTTATGCATCATATACTTTAACGTATTTGGATTATTCAGCATATCAGTATCAAGAAGTTCTTCTAAAGCATTTCTATCTTCATTTCTAAAACCACTATAATTATCTGATCTGCCTTTCGAAGTTTTAAGACGGTTTTGATATAACGCTTGTGCTTTAACAAGAGTATCATCTGCCCTTGCATCCTTATTAACATAATCTAATAATTCTGAAGATTTTTGTAATTCAAATAGAGGTTCGTTATTTTTAGGATCTTCTCCTACTTTTGAAACATATGTATATTCACCCGTTACAGGATCTTTAAATTTCACAACTACACCTTCTTTTACAATACCTAACTTTTTCCATAGTTGCGCTGGCGTTGCGTTAGGATGATCTTTCATATATTTTGTAGCGTCTGCGTTATGTATTCCTGATTGTTTATCTTGATTAGCTTGATATTTAGCTAGATCCGTTAAATATTTTTTCTTACCAATCTCCATATTTTCTATATCATAGAGATTACCTTCAATTCCAGCTTGGAGAGTACCAAGATTAGCATTATCTTGTTCGTGTCTACCTATTATTTGTTGATTTCTACGATCCCAATCTTGACGACCTTCTGGATCGTTTTTAAATCCTTTATTTGCTTTCCACTCCTCACGTTGAGCCGTAATATCAGCTTGCATTTCCGTATAATCAGAATCAATCATTTGAAGATTTAAAGGATCTTCAAAAATTTTCATGGCTTTTTTAAACTCCAAGGTAGCAAGATCATTTTCTAATTTAATACCTGCAGCTATTTCTTCAATTCCACCCATCAATTCTTTATGGGCATCTACAGTGCTTTGATAATGTTCACTATAGTCACCTGGTACATTTGCCATGCCCGCGGCGTACGCCATTCTCGCTAATGTTGGATCTGCTTTTCCTGCTAAACTTGCCATATTTTATATTTGTTTAAAATTAACACCTTTACTCTTTTACGATCACTCACCACCGGTTGGTTTGTTTAACATATCCTCCCATGGTAACTTCGACGCGATATCAGTGAAACTCTGCATATTTTGCATTTGCATTTGCATAGCTGCTGAATTTGCCGCCATTTGATTTGAATATGCTGATTGTACGCCTGCATTAGCGCCAGCTAAACTACCATATTGAATACCTAATAAAGTTGATTGTCTACTCATTTCAGCCTCTTGAACCATTGCATCTCCACCTCGTATAGCCATATCAGCTGCGGAAGCACCTTTTGCTATCAATTCCTCTCTAGCCGCTTCAAACTGTTGTACTGACATAGCTCCTTTTGCTGTTAATTGTTGGTTTATCGCTTCTTGTTTTGCTAGATCAACTGAAACTTGTCTAGCTTGTAGTTGGCCTTGACTAGCTAATGCTTGTGCTAAACCAGCAATACCACTACCACCAGCAGCACCTCGCATTTCTTGCATTATGTTAGCTCTTTGCTGTGCTCCTTGCTCCATTTGGAAATCAGCAGCACCAGTACTAACTTTTAAATCTTCATATACATTTTCAAAATCAGTTTGTAATCCTTCATACGCATTTTCCACACCCGCGTAAGGATTTTCAAATTTAAATTGTCTATAAATATCTTTTTGCTTATCAAGTTTTGCTTGTTGTTCTTTTTGAAAATCTAATTGCTTTTGCAACATAGCATTACTTGCTCTCTGACTTTTCTTTGCGTTTTTACTTCCTACCCACCCCGAAACTAATGTTGCTCCTGCCATTATTACTGCCGCTGTTGCGCTCATATTATTCCTGTTTTAAATTAATTTTTTTCAATATTCCCAAGGCATCACACCCAGGTGGTAAATCTTCATATTTAGTACATACAACCTCGTCTTCAGCGTCTTCTATTGTGGTGTTTTCAGTCGTATGTACCGTTATAAATATACATTCTTCATGTGTATATATAGCTCTTTTTGTGCCTGGTTTTGTAATACCTTGATAAGGAGCTTTTATACGTTGTATACCTTCCTCTGACAATATTGACATCTCTCCTTTCATTAAAAAAAATGGATGTTCTTTTTTATGTATTTTAGTTACAATAAGTTCATTAGCTGGATTATATATTTCTCTGATATAACAACCTCCAGCAAAAGTATGTTTAACTGGATTTGTTTTCAGCATCATTTCACCAGTCATACCGCCACTCGAGTTTACGATATCTTCTTCTAAATCAATTATTTTTTCCCTAAATTTATTACGCCTGCGTATTTCTTCACCAATTTCCCAAGCTTCATCAAAGTTATAACTATGCTTTAGCCCAAGTTGTTCAGTTATAGCTACAAACTGTTCTTTACTCTGCTCCTTTGTCAAAGCTGAAGACTCTACTTGTTTATCTATTTTTTGTATCCCTTTATCTATTTCTTCTTTATCCATTGCCACATAATCTCCAGTACCTAGTTTTGATGAAACTATATTTGCAGCGCTTGTTTTGTTTACAAGATTAGGCGATGTACTAAATATACGTGCGAAATTTCTTTCTGAGGTGTTGTATCCAAGCGCTTTACATCTTTGTATAATTCCTTCGTTCTCAGTCATAGCCCAAATCTCTAAACAACCAACTTCGTTTGCCATTTGTTCACATGCTCGTATTAGCATTAATATAATATCAAACCTATCTTTTGAAACGTACTTTGGATCTGTTATTAGATTATCTATATAACCAACCTTTGAATTTGTTAAATATAAATAAGCTGCTGCTATAGGTTTATCTTTTTCAATAATAATTCCACCTAAACCATCCATAGGTAAAATATCCTTTTCTAAAGGCGCAAAACCCTGTTCATCCCACCATCTATCTATGTATTCGTAATCGCTTAATTCGATTTTACGAATATTTATTTTATTATCCATAATTTAATTTAATTTAATTTTATATATATAGTTACAGTTTCAACTGTTTTTTTACATTACGATGCAGTAAGAAACTTATTTACATCAAAGTGTAATGTAAAATCCGTGTCATCTACGTTTACAAATTCTATATTACCTGTTATCGTTGCTGTTCTACTTGTGCCTCCAACTGTTAATACTGTATTTTGTGGTAATACTTGCGACGTACCAATAGTCCAATCACCAGCGCCAGTCGCGCCACCACCATCTATTATTATTGGTAATGCATATGGAGTAAAAGTTAATGTAACTTCATCAAGAATTGAAACTGCTTCTGAAACAGAAAATTCTTTCACATTATCCTTATTTGGATTTAATGCCGCAACTGTAACGGTACTACTAGTAGGTATACCATCACCTTCAACCCTGTCACCAACAACCATTTTCGTAGCAACATTATTATCCATAACTATTTCAGTTACATTAGAAACTTCTCCATCTACAGTATCTGTACTACGCGCTAAAGTTGTATCTATACCAATACCACTAATTGTAGATATATTATTAATAACACCTTCTCTATTTGCAACGGGTATTGTTGTGTCAGAAGAATCTGTTGTTACAGTTGTTGTAGGTGCAGTTAATTCTACTTTTAAATCTGTTAATTTTATTGTAGCATTATGTATTGTTTTTATTGTGTCTGGACCGTAAGCATAAAAATAAGTAGTTTGACCAGCTAAATCGTTTTCTACTTGCCCATTGAAAGTAATATAACCTAATTGTTGTGTTACTAAACCATTTGTAATTGTTGGTTTATAACCTAAAGGATCTAAAGCTGGAATACTAACATTAGTAACTATATTTGTTACTTCTTCAATACTACCATCTTCATTGTGAATTTCCGTTGTATATGTTGTTGTGTCTTTATATGGGCCAATTGTAGATGGTGTAATAGCATTATCTGAATCCACCACCCCCATACCAGGTAATAATTTATGTATACTACTACCACCATTTATATCCCATCTATAGTAATAAGGTGGAGTAAAGGTTAACGTAACGCCGTCGCCAATAGTAACAGCTTCTGAAACAGAAAATTCTTTTACATTATCTCCATCTGGATCCAATGCCGCAACTGTAACAGTGGCACTACTAGAAACACCGGTACCAGTGATTCTATCACCTACTTTCATTTTATCTGCAACATTAGTATCCATTACTATTTTAGTTGCACTAGAAACTGCCCCATCTACAGTGTCTGTATTACGAGCTGTTCCAGCCCAAATATCTTCACCAGGTATTGTAACTCCACTACCCATTGTAACGGTGGCATATGCAGTTAAATCACTTATTGTTGGTTGCCTATTTATTTGTAGTACTTTTGTTGCTGCAACTGTAACTCCAACTGAAAATGCTGTTTTACCAACAGCGCTCCCTCTACCCACAGTGATAGTATCTGAAGAAACAGCCATACTAACAAAATTACCAGTACTATGGTGTGTTCCGCTTGGTGATATAGCACTCAATGTAATCGTAACATCCGTATATTGGTATATTATTTTCTTTAATAAATTAGAATTAGAACCCGTAGATGAATTTATATCTATACTACCATCACTAAATCTAACCTCAGAATATTCAGTGTGAACAGTATCATGCATAGATTCTGCAAAAACATAAATATTATAATGATCATCATCTGTAATCGTTGGAAAAGTAATAAATCCATTATAAACGCCATTATCTACTCTTCTATTTTTTAATCTTTTATGTGTTGCTGAAAAAGTCTTAGTTGAAAAATTATAATATTCGTTAAGTTCATTTGTAACTTCTAAAGAAAATATAGCACCATTATCTCCAATCACTTGAAAAGTTCTTATGTTGCTTTCCGCAGCCATGCTATTCAAATCTATATTAAAATTTCTAATTACTTTTGCCATATTATAATTTATTTACTACTTTCTGTTATCTCAGAACTAAGTGAGAATATTTCAGCTTTATATTTTGAGTTGTTTTCAAGTTTTACACCTGCATAGTATCCTAATAAACTAGATGTGTTTATTGCTTGATTTTTAGAGAATAGAATGTAGTCGTTTGCGGATGGTGGGGTACCATTTGTGGTATCTATAGTTATAGTATTATTAGTTAAACTCGTTACAACACCGGCTTTTTGTATATTATCGGATTCTAATCTTGTGAAACCAAAAACTTGTCCAGTCATAATTTCTGTGACACTGAGTTGTATTGTCCCATCATTTGAATCTGTACTAAATATGCTCAACTCATTACCATCAGAAATAAATTCTTCCGTATAAACACCGTTACCTGTTAATATTGCATTACTACTTACTCCACCGTTATTTGTAACACCTATTTCTCCACTTCCAAGGTAATTCGAGATTTCTAAAGAAAGTATATATTTTTTACCAGATATAAGATTCTCACTGGGAATTATGTTAAATAGAGTTGCAACATTTCCTATAGTAAAAGGCACCGTAAAAATAACTCCTACTTCACCCCATGAATAGGTAGGTATTGCATTCCAAGGCCCATTAAAACTTACCGTATTTTCATCTATCATTGTAAATGGTCCTATACCAACAGTTCTAGGCCCTGGTGGAGATCCCGTATTCGGATTTGATAATTGTATTTCAAGATTCCCACTCATATCTATTAGATCCAATCCTAACACTTCCGACGGTTTTTCAAAATATATAGTATCACCAATTTGTAATGAAGAATTTATATTGTCAGTGAAAGTTATTTGATGCTCTGATGGAGCTGGCGGAAGTGGTGTTAAAGTTGTTGCAAAAATAGTAAACGTTGTGTTTGGCGGTATTTGTGTAGTTGTCGGATATGATAACGTTATCATAGCGGGCATTGCAAATGTAGCGGGAATAAAAGACGCTACAGTGGTATTAGTTGGAATAAGTCCAGCGCTGTCAATCACATTCATCCCTACGTGACTAGCATCAAAATTAATTGGGGGATTTAAAAAGACAGTATTACCCACTACTGGCTGATATCCAATAGTGGTAACAACTACTCCTGTAGGAATGGGTGCTACTGTTGGTGATAATATAATCGTGCTTTCAATAATACCAACTCCCTGTATATCAAATGATCCAAAATCTGTTGTTTCACTAATCTCAGAATCTATACCTTTAATATAATTAAACCATTTACCTTCTTTTTCTATGAACTCAGACAAGTTACCCTTTTGTTTATCTGTTTCAATACCACTAACATACCAACCATCTTTAGGCATAGAATTAAAATGATTAACAGTTTTCTCTTGTTCTTCTGTAGTTATAACATCTCCAACTTCAAAATCACCTCCTACATATCCAGTTAATTTTCTACCATGAGAATAAGTTCCACTCCCAGGATTCCCTGGGTCATTCCACACTCGCACTAAACCTGTCCAGATTAAGATATTATTTCTATATTGTTTTATGGGGATTGAAGAGTTACCTTTAACGCCAAGACCACCAGCTCCAGTTGGTTCAAGAGTAACTTTAGCTATATCTACTAAAGTGTCAAACTCTTCATCTTTCCAATAGAAAAACTTACCATCTGGGTGTGTGCTACCCGCCGGATTGCTGTAAACGATACCATTAACTGTTATATTTTTAATACCTTCAACTCTAGATTGACTACCTTCGTAATCTAATGTATGGAAAGATTTTATACTGCTAGGTATATCGTTTAATATAACATTTACACTAGAATTAGTTGCTGTATTATAAAAAGTATTTCTTTTACTACCTTGTATGTGGTGTTGCCAAAGTTTACCATTTTTTATAGTATAATAATCGTTAGCACAACTAATAGCATTTTCAGGAAAAAACGATTTAAAACTAACCCAACCTTTTGTATCTTCTCTAAAAGAAATTGTTTTAGGTATGGCAGAATGAATAGTTAAATTATATTCATCTTGTCTATCGTCATAACTACCAATTATTTTTGGTTCAACTTTTACTTCCTCTAACACTATATTTGCAATAGATACAATACCACTATATAACCAACTGCTATTAGAATAACCATTATTATCTGGTATACCATTACTATTAGTATCTGGCCAACCATCAGCTATTCTTTGTGCGTTAACATAGTTCTGTACTGTATCTTGAGTTCCACCAGGTGGAGTATAAAGACCAGCTGGAGTATTAACTTGATATTGTAATAGTTGAAAATCAGTTCTGTTTGCTACCCATGTAACATTGACATGTTCGCCATTAGTTTTTCCTACTGCTCCAAATCCTCCAGATATCCACCCACCACCAGGAATCGAGTTGACTACTGTTATACTACTATTACCTACTCCAGTCCCTTGATGCTGTAATCCACTATGCTCTATAACATCAAATTGTAATTGATATTTTTTACCAATCTCTAAAATATTTAACTTTCTAAGTCTCGCGACCTTACCATATCTACTATCGTGAATATCATTATTATAATATCCTAGAGTTGCTACGCCATTTGCTACATAAGAATTTCCACTAGCAGGGATATCCCAATTATCATTTGAAGAAAGAATATCTTCACCTAATAAATTTACTTTACTAGTAGAAAGATTATCCCTAAACCAATCTTTCATACCATGCATTGAAATAGGTGTTAACCCATCTTTTGATAACCTCATTACCGAACCTCTTTGTTTATCTGTAAAATAAGATCTATACGCTTCAGAAACAAATGATTCTGGATTTTTAGATATTCCGTATTCACCTACAAATGGTACTGCTTGTCCTAACACACGGTTTGTTGATGTTAATTGTGGATTTCCATCTGCGTTGTATACAGCATCTTTACTTGCTAAAATCTTTAAAACTTTATCTTCACAAAGAGTGATTAAATCAGTATCTCTTGTATGTAGTTTTTGTATACTACCATACGTGGGATTTATATCTTTTGTTATTTTTTCAGCTGCAATAAATTGATTTAAATTATTTACACCGCTAGTACTGTTGTATAATCCAGAATATATTAAACCATATTTTCTATGTTCTTCTTTGTAATCTTCAAATATGGTTGATACTTTAACTCCTGGGGTTAGTTGTGTTGAGTTAAAAGTATCGGTAATTCTATTTGACTCCACGCCATTACCAAATGAATAACAGTTATGCCAATTTAAAACTTTTTTTGTACTATAATTATTAAATATATCTAAACCAATAGTATCACTATAATGACTTGTAGAGGTATTGTCTGGATTTGTAGATACACCTGCGTTTGTTTCTCGTATTCTAACATAAACAACTTGACCATCTCCACCCTCTTCTATTGAGGGATGGGTGATTTTTAACCAATCACCAGCAAAAATTAATATTTGATCAATATCTGGCATATTATATGTTTATCTTATTTTTAATAATTTCTCTATTTCCTATATAACGACATATTGGAACGCCTATTGCCATTATTAATTTACCTAATATATTACCATTGTAATTATGTGGCTCTTCTCTATGTGCCATTTCATAAGCCCACGCCACTCCTATTGGTTTTACTAGATGAGTAATTATCTTAGATTTTCTCATTGCGTTAACAACATGTCCAGACCACTTCCAATAACCTATCTTAGTTGCTATATCCATGTTATTATCTGAATGTTGATAATCTAATTCTAGCACTTCTCTAGGTAAAAGCCCCTGTTCACATAATTCTGTACATATTATTTTACCACCACCACCAGTACCACCACCACCACCAGTACCACCAGTACCACCACTACCACCACCACCAGTACCACCACTACCACCAGTACCACCACTACCACCAGTACCAGTACCACCAGTACCACCAGTGCCACCAGTACCACCAGTGCCACCAGTTATAATGGTAGGTACCCATGGTGGCGCGTTACCTGGTGTCCATCCAAAAGACTGTAACCATGCTATATAAACTTCTGATGCTGTTTCTTCTTCTACTTGTATATTTTTTGATAAAACAATTTCTTCAGTTTCAGGATTTACTTGTACTACTTTTGTTCCTTGTGGAATAGAATTACTTCCCTCATGTTCTACAATAGAATTAATAGGAATTAGTTCGAGTATATTTTCTTTTGTTAACTCTGTATAAATAGGCATAGATCCTGTCGCTTCGTAATACACGTCTAAATCTGCATTTTCTTTTGGTTTAGTTTCCCAAACAGCTGGATTAGCTGGTAATATTTCTTCTTCTGAACGATTTGATTTTTCTTCCACCCAGTCCCAAGTATATCCTACAGCATCTGTACCAGTTTTTGTACCACTAATCCCTTTACCATCTCTAAAAAAGTTTAAATTTTTAGCAGAATTAGGACTTAATCCATTCATTGGATATTGATAAAATCTTAGTACGTCACCGGTAGTTATATTGCTTGGGGTACCAGTACCAGTACCACTCCAATCATCAGAACCATCATATGTTTTAAAATATATAGTATAATCAGAAGTATTTTTAGATATTTTTGATACAATAGCAGGTGGATTCATATCAGTAAAATTATCACCTCCAGCATTATCATATTTTTTTAATACCATACCTACAGAAAGTTGGTCTGTACTAGAACTATTTGTTCCATTACCAGTTATAGAATCCACTGTTACATAATTAGTGTTTCCACCACCACTTGTAGCAACTGTTAACTCTAAATATTTAGTACCAGTAATCGAGGTGGGTGTTCCAGTTTGTATTGGATTCCAATAATCATTAAAAGCCTTATCAACCCTTATTCTCCAATTTTTAGTATAATTACTAGGTCTTAAATAGCTACAAGTAGCAAACGTAATACTATCCTCCCCAGCATCTATTTCTGTTTCTAGATGAGATTTATCAACAACTGTTTCTCCTATAACATTAGATGAAAGACCTCTTGTATTATCATATAGACCACTTGGTTTACCCATAAGAGCTTTTGCGTGAAAAGGAAATATTTGATCAGGATCTATTCCATTGCTTCCTATAGGTTTGTTAGCATCATAATAACTACTTCCCCAGCCACTAGCCTTACCAAAATATCCTTCCCTTAAACTTTCGTATCTAACCCTTAAAAATATATCAACATCACGAACAGTATATATAGTTTCAGTTGGATCTTCTTTAAATCTAAATTGACTACCTATTGCAATTTGTTTTATGAAGTCCGCTTCTGATTCAGAGTAATTATAATTTTCTCCAGCTAAATCATAAAAACTTGGATCTGATGTAGCAAATTTTCTACCATCCCAATCCCCACTAATCACATCACTTGGTGTAATCCATCTCACAGGTTGAATCCCACCAAAAGAAAGTTCGATTAACGAACTACCTTCTTCTCCACTTGCCCAAGATCTTAACCCCATAGAGGTCCAACTCGATCTTGAAGGCCAAGTATCCCAACCTACATCATTTCCTGAGATAGTGCTATGGTTAAAATTACCAACATTTATAGCTTCGTCAATAAACCAAACATCTTGAAAACTTTGATCTTCAGCAGCGGTATCATCAACAATATCTAGTTTGTCAACTCTATTTTTAATAGCATCATTCCCTAAATATACGTTTATGCCTCTAAAATAAGCATCATAATCTCTCCAAACATCTGGATCACGTAATAAATCGTAAACTATATCGTGGCGCTGCTGAGATCTTCTTTTTTTATTATTTAAGGTACCAAGATTTTGTGTAAATTCACTTGTTGCATCATAGTAAAAATTCCATTTATGTCTAGGGTCGTTTTTATCACTTGATATATTATCATTTAATCCAACAGCATTTGACACACTTTGTATATCATAAAATGCTTGAGTAGGATTTGCTTGAGTTTCATCATAATGTTTTTCAATACGATTAGAATCACTATGTGTTCTCAAAGAATATATTTTACGAGATGCATTCGTACTTTTGTATTCTTTTTTAGTATTATCAACTTTATCTTTTAAAGCTCTTGAAAAAATATCATCATTATATATTTTTACAAAAAACCTACCCTCAAATTTATGAGAGGCAGATTTATCTAAAGCAGTTCTATATATATTTAAATATGTGTTGGCTATTATTTTTGTAACATTTACACCACTAGGATCGTCAGTAAAAGAATTTATTTCATTAGTAAATGGTTTTTCTAATGTGAATCTCCATCTATCATCATCTTCGGCAGAAGTTAGTTCATCCGCAAACAACCGTACAATTTTATATCTATCAGAAACTCTATTTGTAGTAGTGTTACTTAAAGATATATGGTATTCTACATCACTGTCTTTACCAAAATCTTCGTGTAAGTTTGCGTAGGAAGCGCTTTTTATTCGGTTAAAATTAATAGAAAAATCAATATCACCTTCAGTTGGAAGATCAGCGGTGGTAAAAAGTCTACTGCCACTATCAGTGGAGTGTTTTTTAGATGCTATTAAGGTTTCCTTTCGTTTTATAAAATCCGGAGCTTCATTTTTTATATCTATTATTTTATATTGAGCTTTTTCTTGTATTACATTACTAAGTTTACCTGTTTTTGGATCTTTAATAACGCTACCAACTCCTTTTTTTAATATCAAAAAATCATCTATATCTACTTTGTTTCTATCTGTCGATGGAAATGCTAACCAAATATTATCGTCTTCTGCGTCGTAATACCTATCCATAGCTAAATTATAATATTCCCCACCATTATCTTTTATGAAAAATTTAAAATATTTCATATTCACCGGGTGTCCTTCGTTGATAATTCGAACTGATAATTGATTTATTCCAGCAGAATTACTTTTATTTACTAATGTTGTTGCTGTTTTATTTGTTATAATAGGGGTTTCTCTACCATATTCATCTGAAAAAACAACTCCAACTTGATAATCTCTAAGCGATTTTATAGATTTTTTACCAATTCTAGATTTATTTTCTATAGGAACAAGTTGGGGTTCTATTTCTATATTATAATCTTTACTATTTATATTATCTATTAAATTATAGTTTTGTAAATAATTACCATAAACAATTCTATTACCTACAACTTCTTGTCCTAATGCTTTTTTAGGTACATTATCCCATGGACGTAATAATTGATTAGATGGAACAATACCGTTTTTAATTGTTTCATGTGTTATTTTATATGATGCCCACGCTTGATCAACATTTTTTATAGTATCAACAATGTAAATATTTGGGGAATTTTCTTCTTTATATAATATATCAACCCCTGATACATCTTGTGGTATATTTCGATTATAATCTTTTATTGTTAAAGATTTTATATTATTAGTCATACCTAAATTATAACTTTTTTTAGGGTGGTAGTCAAATCCACCAGGTACAAATACTACTTCTGAAAATGGAGAAAAAGCAGAATACTCTCCATCTTCATATTTATATCGGTAAGCAAATCTAGGAAATTTATATTCAAATAATTTTTCTTCTTCATCTAATAAATCTATCGCATAATTTAAACTTACGTCAGTATCGAGAACACTTGGGGGAGTACCATCTATAGAATCTATTTTTATTTCAGTTCTCGCTACAGTTTCATCAATTTCTTCCACTGATACGTTACTTATTTTTCCATTAAAACCAGGAGTTATCACTTCCCTAATTTCAACCTTTATATCTCCACTTGGGCCTCGTGTAGAACTTATATTATTCGCAGCCCAAGCATATAAATCTATCTGACCACTACCAGTTGCTGTAAACGTACAGGTTGTTTGTCCTCCAACTCCACTCCAATTATCACTACCCGTTGCTTGAACTGCTTTCACTCCGCTTGAAGTGGTGTAATTAGTAATGCGTGGTGCGGTCACCCCTGTGTAAGGAACTCCTTGACTTGAACTAACACCTATTCTTTGATTACCACTACCCATAAAACTCATGTTAGACACGGTAAATGTTAATTCATATTCAGTACCGCTAACCAAATTATAACCATCGTTTTGAACATCGTATAGATAAATAGTTGTTCCGGTGGTGTGAATGCTGTCATCAATATGCTGGTTATGAAATATTACTCGTTCAGCGTTTACTACTTCCCATACATTCCACGTTATCACCTGACCCGAAGATGAATGTGCGGGTCCCATACCCGCGGGCGCGCCGGCATAGTTAGCGTGGATTGCTGTAGGATTCCAAAAATCATCAATACCAATAAAGTTTATTCCTCTGGTAGCACCTCCAGATGTAGATGCAAATAATATTGAGTTTAAATATAAAGCGTGATTCCAAGTTGACGGACCCTTTGGTATCGGGAGTGAACCAGTTGCATTATAAGTATCATCAAACACAAGTTCATGTTCAAAATTGCCTGGAGAATCATGCTGACCCAAGGTATAGTAATTACCACTTTGAGCAGGACTAGCCATGCTATTAGAATCGAATAATTGGACTAGAACTTCACCAGTCATACTATCGTTATCTGGTGGTTCAACACTATATCTTATTTTATAATGTCCTCCTACAACTATATCACGAAGATCATTATTATTAAATACTTTCTTATTAATACTAGCATTACTCCCATCACACGTTAATGTACCCGCAGTTTGATCCCAAGTCCAATTAGACTGAACACTCCAATGATCCGGCGCGCTACCACTTCCCTCTGACATGTCACCATTATCAGTCAAAAAGAAATTAGCGTTTGTAAACCTATTACCTTGCCAATTTGTGATCGTCCCTTTTATTCTGTAATTTGCAATCGGAATTGCAGGCGAGTTACCATCAAAATCAAATTCTTTTAATACTACTTTATCACCAGCTTTCCATTCTAAAGTAAAATTATTATTGTTGTTTATATCTGTTTCTATTATAGTACTAAAAGTATCTCCAACATCTATAAAATTAAAATCATGTATTCGTCCTATAGACGAATTTATAAAAGAATTTGGGTGATCAATATTATCACTGATTTTAATTATACCAGCATAAGTTTTTGTAACATCTCTAAATGTTTGGTATTGTATAGTTGGGGGATATTTAGGGGATTTTCTAATAACAGTAGTGTGCTCTTCTTTAACACCTTCCCTATCCGCAATAAGAATATTTTGCGCTTTATTAACTATGTAAGTATTTTGATTACCTTGTGGGTGTGTACCTTGTATGCTTCGTGGAATATTTATTTTTTTTGGTTCAGAGTTATTATCTGTCCAAAATAATAGATCATCAATTATATTGATTCCAGTAATTAAATTATTAGGATCAAGTTTTAAAACAGAATTATTATTATCAACAAACACAGGGGTAACTGTATTTTTCTTTGTGTCATACTGAATAATACGACTACTATCAACACTTTTAACAGATATATTATCAATAGTACAGTTTAACTTGTTACTACTAGTAGTATCCATTCTGTTTTGGAAATAAATATGATTTGGAATATAAGGTGTTTTGGAAGCTGTAGAATAAGAAGTGGTAAAATCACTAGCATCTCCAAATTCTTCACCAACGCGAATTACCCATACCCATGGTTCACCACCGTTATCACCTGTGGCAGCGTAGGTTTGTTGTGGTCTAGTCCATCCACCGTTCTCATCAACAAGAACTGGACTTAAGTCACCAGTACCACTATAATTACTAATTTCAACACTAACAATATAAGTTCTACCAACACCTATAAACATATTTTGCTTTAACGAATCCCATTTCAATACGTCTGTAGCTGTAACATTATCAGTGCCGTAATTCCAACCTCCAGTTCCATCTAATGGATTACCATCATGCGTCCAATCGTCTGCATTACCAGTAAATCCACCATTTGTTATATGTTCTTTATTATTGTTGCTTAAAACAAACCAATATAATTTATCATTTTTTTCATCAGAAATACTACCAACACAAGTTGAATCATCACCAATAAATCCTTGCCCAGGAACTATAGAATTACCCAATATATTTTGAACAGTACCAACATCAGCGCCTTCTGAGGTTGACACTTGTATATTCATCGCATCCCTATATTCTCCATTTGGAATAAGTCTCTCGTCGAGATCCTTATTCATCTTACCACCGGTAAAATTATGCTTAATCTCTGGCATGTACTAGTGTTTTATATGTTTAGATTTACCTCGTAATATTTGAGTTAATTCTTCTAATTTGATATTTGATAATCTTAATTTTGCTGTTCTTATAGCTGCAAACTTATCTTTTTTATAGTATGCTAATTGTCTCCCGCCAACGTTGGCTTTAGCAGACATGATAGCACAAAGTATAGATTTATACATAGCTTCTTCTGCAAATTTGTGTACTTGCATTTCCGCGTCTGTACCTAAACCATCGCTTATATATTTTAATATAACTGTTTTTCCAGATATATTAGAACTAAAATGTATTTTTCCAGTATTTTGATCCATATAAAACGAGCCATTAGCTTGAGCATGTTGAGGATCTAATCCATATCTTTCGCCTCCAGCTGGCCAATAAGTATCATCTTGATAATCGTCTTGATTTTCAGATGGAGTGTTACCTTTATAAGCGCTCCAAGTATCAGATTCAGCTTGCGTTGCATACTCAAGATCATAACAACTTACATTATCTATTGTACCTACAAAATTAGATGGTGGAGTTGTCCCACCACCTCTGCTATCAAAGGTAAAATTCTTATTAGCGCTCCACATGTTAATAGCCCAAGTTGAGGTTGTTGAAGTATTTACTGTAATATCTTGAGTATAACTACCACTAGTATCTTGCTTCGTTCCACCTTTATATACTGCTTCGGTAGCAGTACTATCATCAGCTATAAGTATAATTTGAACCGAGCCCTGTACAACGGTAAGATCATAAGAAACTCTATAGGTATGTCCAGCTAATATGCTAGTTGATGTTTGATAGATTTTTTTATACAATCCGGCATCAGCATCAACATGTCCGCTATTATTCCAAGTGTATGGCGCCGCACTAGGATTAGTTAAATTACTTGATGGATTATCACTAGATACTGTCCAATCACTTAAATCAGTATCAAATTCATTATTCGTTAAAATTTCAGATATAACATCTCCAGAAGGGTCTTGATTTACTGCTATTGGATTAGATGTTTTAGAGGTGGGATAGATAATGTGCTCGATACCAGCGGAATCACTCCATACTAATTTAACATAGTTAACATAATCTTGTGGTAAAGTTATTGTTAATGAAGCTGGTACTTCTAATTCTTGCGATTTAATAGATTTAAAAGTATCAAACGATAATTCTTGCATAGCTCTCTGCGCATGGAAAGCTATATCAGCTCTTTTTATTTTAGATATTATTTTATCTTCACCAACGTAAGCAATTTGAAATTGAGTTATAATATCATCTAGTGATGTAAATTGATAATTCCCCCAACTACTACTGTCAAGATAATAGTCTGTTTGTGTTATATTATTCAATAATCCCATTTATTTATTGTTTTTCTTGTTGAATTTGAGCGCTTCCTAGACCACCCGCCATTTGTGCTAGTTGTGGTTTTTCAATTGCAATACCAGTAAACGTTAATATTCTATATACTAATTCAGATTCTTCTGCTGAATGTAACTCAAAATCAGTTGATGTATTTGAGTTATATAGTGGTTTGTCGTTTACAACTACATATCCCCAATTTGGTTTTAATGGGTTTTTTAGATATGATACTAACACTCTATCTAAAGGATCATGCACATCACCTGGATAAGGATATATTTTTATTCTGTCTAATCTACTACCAACAGTATTATATCTAGTATAAACAGGACGAGATTTTGTCCATTTACCTAATGGAGAGGCACCATATTTATTTAACTCGTGTAATTGGATTTGTTCAGCAACTCTGAAACGAGTTTCAGTATTGTAATCAACTCTCACCATCCCCAATCTATACAAATCAGTTATATCATCTCCTAAAATAATATCACCCCATTCATTTACCACTGAAACTTCTTTGTCGTACACCTCAAATATACTAATTTTTTCTTCAAGATTAGTAAGTACGTCAGAATAAACAGTGTTATTACCTGGTATCCTTTTAAACTGATTTACATCATAAAAATATTGTTCAAAAATTTCTATTTGAGCTTGATCAGCGAATAAATTAAACTCTTGAGGAGTTATATATCCTCTTTGTTCTTTATTAGCAAATGCTAAAACTTTTTGATATACTGTATCTACACTTACTGCCATAATTTTTTATTATTGTTTTTAAAAAAATAGCCACCCCTAAAAAAAAGAGTGGCTATTCTTTAGGGTTGCTACGAATTTAATCGTTTTTCTATATTGGAGTAAATCTCCATTCCTTCATCAGTTTTAAACCAAGCGGCTAAAGCTGAATACGGATGTTCATCAAATGGGACGTTCATCAACTTCCTGTCATTACTACCCCAACTGAACGTTCTTTGATCAGAGGATAGTTTTAATATCCCCATTTCCGTTGCTTTGATACCGAAGTTTCTAAGTACAACATTTTCATCTGTTACAAGTTCTAAGAATAGTTTAGGATTCTTTTTAGCGTATAACAGTAAATCACGTTTAAGTTCTTTAGAGCTCATCTTTGATACTTTAGAACCAATCTCCACCCTCATAATAGCTTCTGCCATATCGATATCTAGTGTTTGAGCAGCGTTTAACGCTGTAATCTCTAATTCTAATGTATCAATTTCACTAGCTGCTTGTTTAGCTGGTTTTAATTCCTCAAATATTTTGTCTCTCCAAGGGTGATATAGCGAAAGTAGCTTTTGTAAAGTTACCTTATTTTTTGGAACTTGTAACACTCCACTTCTGAATATAATATGCTCTAGTCTTTGATCACCCTTCATTTCATCTATAAACGGTGTTTTTTGATTTTTAGTATATTTTAATTCTCTTTCATATCCTCTCTCTTCGTCAAAATAATAAATATCCGCTGCCTTTATAAGATAAGATAGTGGACGTTTGTTATGTTTTAAAAGATATGTCCTGTCTTTAATTTCCCAACCATCTTCTAGATTAATAGATTTTGGTTTAATTGTTTTTGGTTGTTCTACAACCTGTGGTTCTTTCACAACCACTTCTTCTTGAACTTGAGGTTCTTCCACCTCAACTTTTTTTGTTTTCTTTGTCATAATATAATATATAATAAAATTAATAAAAATAAAAGGCCGAGGCCGAAGCCCCGGTCTTTTAAAAATTGCTTAGTTCAATAACATAAAGTTATTTGCACCTTGTGTAACTAAACATCTTTCAGATAAATAGTGTACCTCCATCGCATCCAAGTCAGATGTAACAGCTCCAACCGAACCAGTAATCCAAGATTTGAATTTTCTGCTCTCCGTATTAGAAGCTCTATAACGAACATGTAAGAAAGGTCTTTTAAGATTCTTACCTAAGTTCTGATCATAAACCGTACTAACACCTGCTGGAACAAATACACCTCGAATAGCGCCTGAAGTATTTCTATCATTAATAAGCCCTCTTGTAGCTCTATCATTTAAATATTTCCAATCAGATTTGTAGAAATCGTAAGATCCACGTCTGAAACCAGAGAAACCTAAGTTAAGCGCCATACTTTCTGAGTTGCTGAATACTCCGTAAGAAGTACCACCAGCACCATAAGAATTCATTGAAGCTAGCATGTCATCCATTGCAAGAGCAGTCGCTCTGTTAACAAATAACATATTTTCTTCAATAGAACCTTGCTTATCAAATTCTGCTAAGATAGCATCAAATTCAGCTAAATCAGTAGCAGCGTTAACACCAGTAACACCAGAAGACATATTACCTCTTGATTCAACAGCTGCAAATAAGCCTTCAGTACCTGTAACGTTTCCAGTTTGACCACCGATAGTTTGTGAATTTAACTGTGATCCAGTAGCCTTATCTGATTCAATCATTGCCATTTCTAGGTAATCAGCGAAACGAGATCTAGTATCACCTTCGGCTTTTAAATACCAAAGATAACCAGTCTGTCCGTCTTCCCCAGAAACCTCAACCCAACCAATAGCAGAGGCATCAGATCCTGATATATCATATTTATCTTTAATGATAATAGGTTTGTTGTCAAAGCTTTGGAACTTAGGCATATTAGTGTTAGCTCTACCTGTTGTTCCTTTAATGTATTCAGAACCAATAACCAAACAGTTAACACTTGCACCATCTGCGATACCACCTGATACCATCTGTGTTGACGCATAGGTTTTAACTGTTACAACACCTGTTGTACTATTTACACCTGAAACCCAAGCTGTAAGCGTTTTATCAGCGTCTGCTAAAAGAAGCATATCTCCTAAACGAATACCATGATCTTTCGTTGTGTAAACATCTGTTCCCGGAGTGTTTCCGTCAGCGTCTTTTGTAACTGTAACTGTTGTTCCTGTACTACCCGTCGTAACTAAATACGATAAGTGTAACCTACCTTGTTCTGACCAAACTACTTGATCCGAAGCCATAGGCTCTTCAGCACCTACTTGAGCAAGAAAACCTGAAACTGTTCTTTTTCCGAACACTTCAGCTTCTTTCTCCATTAGGTCTGGTAAATATTGTTGGTTCCAATCAGCTGTACCACCTGTAAAATCTATATAATTAGATGCAAGTGTTTGTTGAATTGGAGCCGCCACGCTGTTAAGCGATCCTCCTGCCGTAATTGCCATTTTGTTTTAATTTTAAATTGTTATTTTTGTTTAATTTTAAACTTAAAATCAGAAGAATCATCACCTAGCACTTTGAACTTCATACCACCCGCTTCAATAGTTCCATGAGTTTGTCTTGGATCCATATTCACGTTCTTGGCTTTAGCAACACTATCTTTCATAGCATCGGCTTTTCCTTGTTCATAAAAGTGATTAGCAACAGCATCTGCATTCATTGCTGTAAATAGAGATTTATGATAACCCTTAGCATCCTTTAAACCCATTTTTTTATCCAAAAACTTTTTGGTAAAATTGTTTAAATCACTTTGGGATTTTTTAACCTCTTCAGCATTATTTACATTAAACCT
>Ga0208010_1000159_pt1 | contig 22238 bp, 27 predicted proteins | sample 2_EtaG_FD_184074 | JGI IMG/M metagenome (GOLD analysis project Ga0208010, IMG submission 184074) | Marine viral communities from the Subarctic Pacific Ocean - 2_ETSP_OMZ_AT15125 metaG (SPAdes) (version 2) | ecosystem: Environmental > Aquatic > Marine > Oceanic | place: Pacific Ocean | collected... | reverse complement strand
ATTTTTTTTTTTTTTAAAACACTAAGTAGTTGGTTTTAGTTAGTTGTAGCTAAAGGAGAGGGTTTTAATGGGTGATACGGGGTTAAAGCGAGATGAGGGTTTGCTTGGAAGTGCTGCACTTTCTAAACCGTTGGTAGGTGGTAGTAGTGTTATTTCTCCTGGTAGGGTACTTATGGAGAGGGCACAGGAGTACACGTGTAGGTGTCCGGAGTGTGATGGTGATGAGTTCGTAGTCATCTTGAGGGACATAATAATGTCATTGGATAACATAATCGGTTTAGAGTGTAGTGTTTGTGGAGTAGTGGTTAAGAGGGGAGAGTTGAAGTAGTGATTAGAGCTGCCATATTAGTAGCTAGTGTTCTTTTCTTATTAGCTACTCCGTCGTTGGGGGGGAGAGAAGAGGGGGTTTTCCCTAAAGAGGATATAATGGTGTATGGTTATTGCGTTAAAGATATGAAGTTTCATTCTGTTGTTATACCGAAGGGGTACTTGGATGCGGGTAATGAGGGAATTACGTGGTATCGAGTTAAGAGGGGAGGTAAGAAGGTAGATGGTTAAAAGAACGGGCAGTACCGTTTTAGATAAAGAGGGGGATGTATTGGGTAGAGCGGAGATAGGTATCACGGATTACGCTAAAGTGGGTGGTTATTTTTTAAGGACGTTGGATAACCACAATAGGGTTCTTTCGGACCTTGTTAAGAGGATACAGGTATTGGAAGAGAAGGTAAAGAGGTTAGAGGATAATGCCGCGTAATCATCATACGGGAGAGGATATTCCTCATTCGAGGAAGGTTCAAGAGTTTGTAACGACGAACCGGGCTATCCAAGATGATATGGTGGCGTACATAGATGCCAAGACTTTATTGGGTGGTGATTTAGATGGTATTTATACTTTACTGAAGAACCCGAACTTTAGGAATGATTTAACGCTTCAGAAGGAATTTGATATTAAGATAGCGGCTGTGAGGCGGAGAATGGATGGACATTTGCTTATGCAGTTGTTCCAAGAGGACAATTTGGAGGACCTTCATAAACAGGTGTACGGTATGGAAGAGAGGTCCGGGATGAAGGAGATAACGAAGAAGGTTGAGATCAGTATGCCTGGGATAGAGAAAGAGGTGGGTTATATTACCAAGGAGCTGTTTGATAAATTGGGAGCTGTGGCGGAGGTGCTTAAAGAGGGTATCAGTGGCGCTAAGAATCTCCCTAAGCCTGTGGCTGTGTTGGAGGAAGGGGAATAGATGAAACTGGTCAAACTGAGTGATAAGAGCAAGAAGATCCAACTCTCTCCGGATGAGGCTTTACAGAAGGCTATCGATACGGACTTTGGCAAAGTACAAGCCATTGTTGTATTGTACGATGGAACGAGTTACGAATACTGGCAAGGTGGTAGTTGCACGAACGCTGAGATGGTGTGGCACCTTGAACAGATGAAGATGGCGGTACTGGAAGACAGACATCACCAAGGAGAGGAAGATGGCGAATAAAGTAGTAACGCTACCGTTCGACCAACCGGACGATAAGACCTGTGGTCTTGCTACTCTGGTAGATCAAGGCGAATCAATCCTTGTCTATGGAGCTGCTTCCGAAGCACTGAACGCACTAGGAGTGAAACTGACTTCCCGAGTTCTCTACATTTCAACGGATCCAGGTGACCTTGTTATTGACATTTATGGGGGGTCGGACACAACTGCTTCTGTAGCGCAAAAGATGGGTCGCAGATGGTTGACAGTAGAACAAGAACCGAAAACTTTTTATGCGTTTACACAGCCAAGACTCGAACTCGTTACCAAAGGTCTAGATCCTGGGGGCGTAACGGACAAATTTAGCTGGTCGGGTGGCGGTCAATTTACGGTGCTGGAACCGAAATAGCGGCAACTATCCAATTTGTAACTTCGTCTCTAAGAGACCTAATTCGCGAATTTGGCCTTTGATGCCCAATGATATAACTGCCAAAAGATTTCCTATCCATGTAAATGTCCACGCGAGGGTCGTCGTTAATGGCGAATAAAGAATACAAAGACCTTCTAAAGAACCTCTCAATGGAGCAGCGGTTGGAGGTGGAGAGGCTGGGGCAGAAGTATATTCTGCCGTATTGGGCTCTCAAGAATGAGATCATAGTGGATGGTATTAAGTTCACGTTCAAGAACCATGAGTACCTGATAGATATTTATTTTGATATGAGCCCTAAGAAGGTTTTCAAGAAGGGGGCGCAATTAGGGTTCTCTACCTACGAGATGCTTTCGGCGATCTTTGGATGCAAGAACATCTATCCGAAGGGCGTTCTTTATATGTTTCCTACTAAGGATGATGTGACGGACTTTTCGGATACGAGGTTCGGGCGAGTATTGGATGATAACAAGGGCTCCGTGGGTCAGTGGGTAAAGGACACGGACAGAAGCAACTTGAAGAAGGTTGGGCAGTCCTTTCTTTACCTGAGAGGAACGAGGACAAGGACTGCGCTGAAAAGTATCCCGGTAGATAAACTGATCTATGATGAATATGATGAAATGCGGCCCGGAAAAGGGAGTACATCCTCCGACAAGGCTGTCAAGTTTGATCCTATCGCTCTTGCCCGAGAGCGAATCTCCCATAGCGAGTACAAACATGTTGACATCCTTGGTACTCCCTTACTCCCCGATTACGGCGTTGAGGCCGAGTTCAAGAAAAGCTCCCAAAAACATTGGTACATCTATTGCGAGGCTTGCGGCGAACACACCTGTATGGAACTGGAGTTCCCGAAGTGTTTGAAGATGGACAAGGGACGGGTGATAAGGGCGTGTAAGAAATGCGGGGGGGAGATTAATCCGAGTAACGGTCAGTGGATTGAACATTACAAGAACAGGGAGATGACCGGATATTATATCTCGCAGCTATGCTCTCATTACATAGAACCGAGGGAAATACTCGAGACTTTCAACAATCTGGACGACCTTTCCGTTTTAGAACGGCAGGAGTTTTATAATAGCAAATTAGGGATGGGTTACATCGAGATTCAAGACAGATTGAGTAAACAGCAGATCTTAGCCCTCTGTGATCCTTATATGATGGATGGGGCCGATAATGAGGGCACCGCTTTTATGGGTGTCGACCAGGGGAAGCACCTCCACTATATGATCGGAAAGAAGAACCCGGACGATAAGACTATCAGGGTTATCCACATGGGAGTTATGAAGGAATGGGAAGACCTTTACAGGTTGATGGATGTTTTTAGCGTATGGCGGTGTGTGTGTGACGGCCAGCCTGAAACGAGGAACGCCAGGAAGTTCGCGGACGCCTTCCCCGGTAACGTGTATCTCCATCGGTACGATTACCATTTGAAGGGTGCCACGAAGTGGGATTACAATAATTTCGAGGTGAATACCAACCGGACGGAGAGTTTGGACGATTCCCACGATGCCATATCGCAGCAGAGGCTCCTCCTACCCCGTCAGAGCAGCGAAACGGAGGCGTTCGCGATACATTGCACCAATATCGTAAAGAAACGCGATGAAGACCCCGAAACGGGTTCCAAATCGCATGAATATGTGAAACTCAGCGGGCCCGATCATTACAGGCACACTTTTAATTATTTGATGATCGCAGGGAAAGAGGCCCCTTCGTCTTTTGACCAGGGCCCGGCGATAGAAGGATTCAGGCAAAGACAGTTCGTTCCTTCCTCTCAAGAAGAGGCGGGGGCGCTTTGTAACACCTATCATTGAAAAGAGGTCCTAACCAATGGCAGTTCAAAACACATCGGCTTATATGTACACGGACACGGCTGGACAGGTTATCACCACGGATATCATAGAGGTTATAGCGATTCTGTGGGTGAGCGATCAGGCGGCAGGCAAGGATATCGCAACGGATGACGATTTTCTCTTATCCGATAAAAACGGTCAACGGATAGTCGGTAAAAGAGCTAAGTTCGCCGGTGACGATCTCGCTCCGCCACTCCCAAAACCATTTTGGGCCAACGGACTCACCGTGACAACTATGGACGGCGGTGTTTGCTATGTGATTACCGGCGATAGGAAATCCTAACGCATGGGAACCAACGCAACAGCCAGATTAAGTAACTCCGGGGCTGCAATAGGCCTGATACAAACCGACTCCCCCCTTGCGGTGTACGATACACATAGACACCTGGACAGCGGCGCGGCGTTTGTTGGTAAGTTCCGGAGAACCATCCAGACCGATGAGGTGGATATCTACGATTTCCGGTCCAAGACCCATGAATACCAGTTGACCGCCGGAGCCGCATGGACCAGCGCTGCCCAAACTGCCAAAACTGTGACGGGGATCACAAAAGCTAATCCTGGGGTAGTAAGCTCCACCTCTCATGGGCTATCTGTAGGCGATACGGTCTTCATCACAGGCTGTACCGAGATGACCGAGTTGAACAACACCTACCAGGTCGTCACTGTCGAGGATGACGCCGATAATTTCAGCATAAATGATACGTCCAGTTACGGGGCTGCAGAAACTACCGGCGGGGATGTAGTCCAACAGATTGAAGACATCTTTGTCGTTCGGATGTACGATCAAGCCGGGAATAGCCTCACCGTCGAGCAAACCACGGACGCCAACCAGCCCAAGGTGATATTCAATGTAGGCCCTAAAGGTTATCCTGCCCTGGATTTTGACGGGACGAACGATTACCTGGCTCAACTGGTGGAGGATGACGAAACAGGGGCAAGTTTTTGGCCGACTAATGCCGGGGCGGCGTTCAACGCCGGGAATGCTCGCTTTCGTGTAGCCAGTGTTGATCTTGCAGCCGCCTTTGCCGATGCTGCCAATGCTTATGTTCTGGTAATTGCCGATAGTGCCGGTAAAAAAGCGCACGGGTATATTGACGTTGCGGACTCGGCGGAAGCGTTGGGGAGTGAGCTATGGGATGCCGCCGCCGCCGTGTTTACGAGTGGGACCTATTCGTGGGCAGTCCAGGGGACAAACACTATCGCCAATGTAGGTAATGAGCTACAGATTACCTATGTTAACCACGAGGGGGGCGCATATAATTTCCTTCGAGATATAAACGATTTATCTAGCGACCTAACAGTATCTAGGCATTATAAGTTATCCGTAGACGCCTATTATTCTGGAGGCTCTGCCGGTGTTCGCTTAGAGGTTGATACGGGGGGAGTAAAATTGTATTCCTCCAACTTAACAGGCTCAAAAACAACGTACAATTTTTATTTTGTGGCTACATCGGCGGCAGCACACTATCTCCAGTTAGATTCTTTAGGGGCGTCTAATGTAGTTTATATAGACAACCTTACATTGAAAGAAGTCACCGCAGTCGGCGCAGACGGCGTCCTCATAATGTCGGCCAAGGGCGGGTCGACCCAATCCTGGACGCAGCAAGAATCCGGCTTTGATCCTAACGATGTGACCAGTTTCAATGTTGTCAGGAGTGACTTCCATGCTATAAGCACGGCCATGACGGTTAGTGGGTGGGTTCGCTTAGATGATGGAACACCCGCAGCTAACAATGTTGTTCTTGCCCAACACGAATCTGCGGCTGGGCTAAGAAAATTAGCCTTCATGGTGCAAACAGATGGGACATTACGCGCACAGTTTTCGTCGGACGGTGGCGGAAACAGTGAGAACGAGGACACCGATGCTGCTGTTTTTCCAAATGGGCAAACCTCATGGACACACATAGCATTCGTTTACAACGCAACTACAGTTGTTATCTACGTCAACGGCGCAGCAGTAGCCTCAACAACCGGAGGCGGTGGTATCCCTGCATCCATTCATGATTCCCCTGAATTATTCACCATCGGGGCATTATCAACTCCAGGCTCATATCTCGCGGGACGCTTTTCCATCATAGAAATATTCTCCACAGCCCTTGCAGCCGATCGCATAGCTCATCACGCATCGGTAAATTCATAGGATACAACATGCCTAGAAAACGAATAAAATATAAACTGAAAACCACGGCCCAACTCGAAACGGATGCCCTGGAGGATCCTCTCTACACAGTCGGGGGAAAAGACCTTATTGTAGCTCGACTCAGGGTAATAGATCGTGAAACCAAGAAACAGTCGGCCCTTGACAGACAGGCAGAGATTGACGCCCTCTGTGGATACCCCATGCAGTTCACCCTTCATGCTGTGGATGTAACTCAGGATAGAGACACGGGAGACTACGGCCTCCAGGTGGCAGTCGTGAGCAATACGAAGAGTGGTGGCAAGGTGGACATCGAGAACGATATTCTAACCCAGGACGAAATCAACCTCATTGAAGAGGATCAGGACCAGGATGACCAAGGGGAGGGTGAACAATGATGTTGTGCGAGTGCGGTACGAAGCTCCAGCCTTCAGGGTGGGCGGAAAAAGACGACCTCATGGTGTGGTTCTTCACTTGCCCTAAATGTAATGCACGATACGAGCAGTCAGGGTTTAGGTATGGCCCGTCAAATTGCCCGAAGCACCATTGGGAATACAAGATGCACACCTTTTATGACGATCCGGATAAGCATCGGATAGCCTGGGTTATGGGTTGTTCGAGGTGCGGGGCTGAGAACAGGGAGCTACGGTTCGATAGCGAGGCGGTTGGACTCCGTGAGGCGGTAGATATGGAGGACCCCAGGACTCAAAGATTCCTGGAGGTAAACAAATTTACGGCCCCTTTTATATTCGGTAAAGACGGGGCCAAGGACCACAAAGAGGCGAAAGCCGCGGCAAAGGATTTCTGGAGCTGAAATGGCATCACGAAAACCCAAAATGATGAATGATGAAGAGGTAGTGTCCTACTTCAACGCTACGACCTCGGAATGCTACGAAGAAACCAAGCATATCAAGCAGATCTGGCAGGAGTGTTGGGAACAGTACATGTGCCGCAAGGATTTCTCCAAAAAGAAAGATTGGCAGTTCAAGACCTACACCCCTATTTCCAAGCCCAAGATCAAGAAGGCCACACGGCTGATTAAGAGGGTCCTTCTGTCTTCTTCAGAGTATTTCGATTTTGATACACCGGCCATAAGCGATCCTGAGAGAGTCAAGCTGAACAATGTCACCAAACGAGTAGTGAAGGCTCACTTAACCGCAGCCAAGTTTATAGACGGCTTTGCGGAGGCCCTGGAGAGCGGCTTCACAATGGCAATGATGATCCTGAAGTTTTGGGTGGGAGAAGAGAAAGAACATTTTTCCATAGATGCCACAGCAGGCGAGAGAGTTGACAGGAAGAAGCTAAAGCTGAAGGTTAAGGCGATAAACCCTTTCAACTTTGATTTCACCCGTGACGGGTCCATTCAGGTAGAGCATGAATGGATTACCCTGGCAGAGCTACGGGCTATGGCTGAAAAAGCGGACGGGAAGCTCTATCACAAACCCACCCTAAAGAAGATTCTTGACACGGACTACGCGGAGATAAGCACAGAGGGCCGGGACGAAGAGGAAGAGAAAAGGATTAAACGCCTGGGGCTACTTGAACACACCAACAGCTACCGCAAGCAGGTGAAGCTCTCCCACTTTTGGGGTCCACTCCAGAACAAAGACAATCAAGTGGTGATGGAGCATTGCCAATTCACAGTAGTAAACGATAAACACTTATTCCTGAAACCACGGGAAAACCCGTACTGGCACGAAAAAAGCCCCTATGTTTGGGGATCGCCCCTCAATGTCCTATTCCGGCACATAGGTAAAGGGCTCACTGAAGATGTAAGGGGCATCGAGGACGCTATCATAGACTTCGTCAACCTCCAGTTGGACAATCAGATGTGGCAGTTGCTCGGAGTGCGGGAGGTGGACGAACAAGCCTTCACGGCTAAAGGCAAATCTCAGTTGATGGAGCTTACTCCCGGTAAGCTCGTAGCGAAGAGAACAGGATACCAGGGGCAAGCCTTCAAGTTCCATGAGATGGGAGTACCTCCAGAGAAAGCAATGTCCATGCTTGGAGAGCTGAAACAATTCCACGAAGAGGAACACGGCGTAACTCAATTTGTATCCGGAGGGGCTCAACAAAGAGGGGATACCACACTCGGTGAGTATCAAGGCCGTCGGTTTGACGTACTGGGGGACTTCCAGAGCATCGCCCTTGACATCGAGCGGTCATTTCTGAACCTTTGTATAGATCGGGCAAGGGATCTCGTTATACAGTACCTCACGGACTTTGAGGACAACCCTGAAATCGTCCAGATCTTCAAGGACGATGGAGTCGAGTTGGCCGGGCTGACCGAGACTCAGAGAAGGGCCATTATCGTCACGGAGCTTGATTTTGTGGGGAAAGGCATTTCCATCTATTTCGAGAGGGAAGAAAAATTGAACAAGATGGGTGCCTACGTGAAGGGCATCAACGCCATGCCGGAGGACGCTCAACTCTATGTCAAGTGGCCGGAAGTCTTTAAACGATGGAACGAGGCTTACGCATGGAATAAGCCCGAAGACCTTACCAGGACGGATGAAGAGGTAAAACAGGAGCAGCAGCGGCGACAGCAGCGGCGACAGCAACAGCAGCAGCAGCAGCTCCAGTTAGCCCAACAGCAACAGCAACAGCAGATGCAGTTCGAGTTTGCAAAGATAGAGGCGACGAATAAGCCCAAAATGGCTAAAATTCAGCAGGACGCAGAAGAAAAGAAAGCTGACCAGATGCTAAGAGTAGTCGAGGCGATGAACAAATAATGGATGAAGAACCAAAATCACGCGAAATACTCGTAGCCGAGTTCCTCGAATCTCCCGTATGGACTGAAGTTATCGCCCCGGAGATAGGGGCTAAACTGGTAAACCTGGACACTTACATGTGTTCGGAATTAGATCCGTGGCGGAGATACGGCATAGTCGAGTCGTACAAGGTCCTAAAGGAATTTCGGTTGTGGCTCCAAGACATGGCGGACGTTGCAACCTCTGATAGTGACTCGATTCCCTCGGACGATGATAGAGATCCGGAAAGAATCGACGATATCTCAATGAAAGGGAGGTAATGTAATACAATATGGCAGAAGAAAAGATCAACTTGGACGATCCTGGAGACAACCCTGACGAATCCCAGGCACTCCGGTTCGCCATCGGTGAAGAGAATATCGCAGACTCCACTTCAACCGATGATTCCAACCCCCCGGACGATACGGACGACACCCTGGATCTCGACGCCTCGGATGACGACGACGGCGACGATGACGACGGCACTGATGTAACGGACGATACGGATTGGAAAGCAAGGCATGGGGACGCGACAAGGGCATTGCAGAAAGAAAGCGCCGACAGAAAAGCATTGCAAGCCAGATTGCAGAAGTTCACGGACGCAGGCATAGACCTTGCCGAGATAGAGGGCTTAATAGACACTACGCAAGGAGGTAATAATAAACCGTTTATGACTGCACCTAACGACGGAACCAATCGGGGTAACAGTGACTTTGTTACGAAGAAGGCACTCCAGGGCTTTGCCCAGGGGATAACCTACCAGATGGAACGGAACACCTTCATAGCCAAGAATCCTGCTTTTTCGGACCCGGACATGGGGGAGATGCTGGATCTACAAGCTAGAGCCGTAGTGAACGCAGAGGTGAAGCAACACGGTAGGCCCCAATCCAACCCAACCCAAATCCTTGCCAAAGCGGCAAAGAAAATCAATACCTTAGTAGGCAAGGCGGAGGTGAAAGGTAAAGTGAAAGCGACAGAGAAGCGAACTAAAATAGACGAGCAGGCTATCCCGGAAGGGGGTAAATCGGATTCTGGCGGAAAAAGTAAATCTTCCGATGATGACACTCCGTTTAACGCGAAGTCTTCTTTCGTGAATCTCCAAAGAGAGACTCAGAGGAAAATCAAGAACCCGAGACTATAGCCTGTGCAAATATGAAAGGAGAGTGATCTTTTATGGCAGGCCAATTATGGGCAACCTCCACGCAAGGGGCGTTTTTGTACTCCCCGTTACTGACCGAGGAGGTTCAGGCTCAATTTCAGCCGGAAGCTAAATTCCGGCAGTTCGCGAAGTTGAGGGAAGAGTGGGGCCGCAACGCCGGTGAAACATTCCTGTTCGATAAGTACGGGGACGTGGACACGCAGGGCGGGCAACTCACTGAAACGGACACCATCCCTTCCAGGGGTTATCGGTTGTATCAGGCGACTGCTACTCTGTACGAGTACGGCAATAGCATTCCCTGGACCCGAAAATACGAAGACCTGGATCAGATCGAACACAGGGAAGGACCCGTTACAACCCTTAAAAACGATCTCGCAAAGGTGATCGACACCCTCTGTGAAGCGCAGTTCGACGCAGCCAAAAGGCGATACGTCGGCACCGCTACCGGAGGGGGAGCGTTTACCACGGACGGGACCGCAACGGCAACCGCAACCAGCGCCTTTAATAAATACCATGTCAAGCAAATGGTAGATTACATGTTCCAGACGCTCAAGAACACTCCATACGACAATGACGGGAATTACATGGCTCTTTGCTCTACCAATGCAAAGCGCGGAGTGTACGACGATATGGAATCCATGTTGCAGTACACGAAGTTCCCGGCGTCCGGAGAGTTCGGGAAGTTCTACGAGTGCCGTTTTGCCAGAACCAACCATGCTATAAGCAACGCCATTGGCAACGGTTCATCGTATGGCGAGGCATACATGTTCGGCGAGTATCCGATTTGCGAGGGCGTCGCGGTAGCCCCGGAGATCAGACCGAAACTGGAAACGGACTTTGGACGGTCTAAAGGGCTGGCATGGTACGCAATCCTGGGGTACAAGATTTTTCACTTCGCGGACCCCGACGATAATATTATCAAATTCGATAGCGCATAAGAAAGGAGGTGATAAATAATGGCAACAGATAGATATGACCATCCGAACTTTACGATCAGCCGTCAAGCCCATATGGCACAGGTCCAAGCACCATCCGCCAGCTTGACCGACTTTGCAAGGTTCAGAACACGGAACAAATGCAAGGTGACACACGTAACCGTCCATTGTACGTCGCTTCCTTCGGCCCTGACCTCCTTCAGTGTCCAGGTTATGAGGGCGGGAGCCACGACCATCGGCGCGAAAACCGTTACGTCCTTTTCCGTGGTGGGCGATATGTCCTTGACTATCACTATGACTTCCCTTAATACCCTTGTCTCTTCGGGGAACTATATTTCATTGCAATTTGACAGCGTAGAGAAAGGGAAGTTTGATGTAATGTGGGAGTACATCCTTCTCTCAGAGTAGGCCACGTTAACGGTTGCAGTTAATCTTTAACCCAAGGGGGTAAGGGAAAAAGCCCTTGCCCCCTTTTATTGTGAAACGTACATTGCACGAACTGGAGAATCATGGAATACGTGAGCGCAATCAGTGATTGGAACCCGGCACCGCAGAGTACAAGTTCAGGACTCCCCGTATCGGACGAGCAATACATAAAGAACGTGCGGGACAACTGCCTTCTTGATCTTCCCAATCTCGATGTATGCAAGGACCATGACAGGATTATGGTCATGGTGTGTGGAGGCCCCTCGGCTAAAGACTACCTCGACGAAATAAGCATGAAAAGCTTGAATGACCGATACTCCATCGTTTGCTCCAATAAAACACACGACTGGCTTATCGAAAACGGAATCATCCCCGACTACCAATTCATCATAGACCCGAAACCGGAAAAGGTCGATGACATCAAAACCCCCCACGAAAAGGTCAAATATCTCCTGGGGATCTCCTGTGATAACGCTGTCTACAAGGCCCTTGAAGGGTACGACGTTACAAGAGTCTTCAGCGTGTGCGGTACGGGAGAGCCATCAGATGTGGAGGTCATCAAGGCCCTATTCCCTTACCGGGAAGTAACTTACCTTTTTGGTGGAACGATGGCCGGATTAAGAGCTATGTCTCTTGCCGATATCATGGGGTATATGACCCTCGAATTTTACGGGTTCGATTCATGCTATTTCGAGGAAGACGAAACCGGGGCCCCGATCTATTATTCATACGATAAGAAACGAGCTGAAAACATCCTTGAAGCGAAGGCCGACGATGGGCGCACTTTTATGACATCCCCCGTCTTCGCGTCCCAGGCTCAGCAATTTATCAAATGGAAACACCGACTCGAATGGATTAAATTCGTGATCCACGGCGATTCTCTTACCAGCCATATCAATGCCTTGGATGACGAAACCCATCGTCCTAAACATGACCTCATGATTACGGACTATCAAAAGGGGATGAACTCGGACCTTCATGCAAAAGCAGACCGGGAAGCCCTGAAGGACCCCAGGGAATACGGGCTATTCGGTTCTTCCGGCCATTGCCATGCCGGCAACGTGGCTGTGCTGGCAGGGCAGTTAATCAGTAAGTTCGGGCCTATCACTATGTTGGATTACGGGTGCGGTAAAAGAACGCTAGAGAAGGTTTTCCCTCCCGTTACAGGGCTTACCCTGAACAATTACGATCCATGTATAGAGGGGCTGGATCTCAGGCCGGAACCAGCGGATATCGTCGTGTGTACCGACGTACTGGAGCATATCGAGCCGGAGTGCCTCGAAAACGTCCTGGATGATCTCGAAAGAGTTACCAAGAAGGCTTGTTATATTTCCATTGCTACCCGGCCAGCCAAGAAGACTTACTCGGACGGCCAGAACTGCCACTTGATCGTAGAGGATCACGAATGGTGGAGGCCGAAACTCAAGAAGCGGTTCTATATCGGTGAGACACAAGGAACTAATTCCAATTTCACCTGTGTCATGCAGGCACGGAATCCGAGATGAACGTATATTTTGTATCAGTGGGTCACAGACCCTTCTCCAAGTATGTCCCGTTGAGCTTCAAGCGGTATATGCCAGGAATAGAGGCCACCCAAATAACAGACGAGACAACGCCCTACATCGTTGGCGTGGACTCTATTATTAAAGGAGGAAGTGATTGACAGTGGATATACTCCAGAAGGTTGACGCGGTAACGAAGATAGGGGAAGACAGGATCGAGGCCGGTGGCGCTCAAGATGCGCCAAAGAGTGTAAAGATCGAAATCACCGGACGATGTAATCTCAGGTGTTCGTATTGTGCGTTACACACCAGGAAGAACCAGCCTACGGAAGATATGGACTTCGAGTTCTTTAGGAAGATAACCACCGACATGAAAGACTCCGGAGTCGAAGAGATCGGGTTGTTCTACCTGGGGGAATCCTTCCTCGCCCCGGATCTTCTCGTCGAATGTATCGAATGGTGCAAAGGGTTGGGTTTCGAGTGGGTGTTCCTCACCTCTAACGCTACAAAGGCAAATCCAGGCATAGTGGAGAGAGTTATGGAGGCCGGGCTGGACTCCTTGAAATGGTCGGCGAACTTCGGATCGGGGGAGCAGTTCACGAAAGTAACCGGCTCCCCTTGGATGTTTTTCAAGAATGCACTCTTTAATATCCAAAGGGCTTACGAGATCAGGGAACATCGAGGGTTCAAGACGCTTCTATCTGCAAGCTCTATCGTCGGTGACGGTATAAGCGGGGAAGAAATGGAAGTGTTTTTGGGGGACAAGATAGCCCCGTGGGTCGACAAGCATTACTGGTTGCCGGTCTATCAAATGGGGATGCCTAATTCCGCGATTAAAAACCTGTCGCCAACACAAGGGAACTCCGGGCGAATAGAGGATAAGACCGGGGAAGCAAACCGGGACCCATTACCGTGTTGGGCCGTATTCACCGAGGGACACGTCAGGGTTGACGGTGGACTGTCCGCGTGTTGCTTCGGATCGGACAAAAGGTTCGATATGGGCAAACTGGACGGCAAAAACTTTATGAGTCAATGGAACTCAGCCGAGTTTCAACATTTAAGGAGGGCTCACATAGATTCTATAGAGCATGGAGAGAAATCCCTTTTGGATACCCCGTGTAGAATCTGTGTGGCTTACGAATAATGGACACATCTAAGAGGATGGCTGAGATCCTCCAGGCTGAAGCCAAGGCAATATCGAGGGTCAAGGTCACGGACGCATTCCAAAGTGCAGCCACGGCCCTGTTTTGTTGTTCAGGGAAGGTAATAACGACAGGAATGGGGAAGGCCGGTCATGTGGCACGAAAATTCGCGTCTACGCTGTCTTCCACTAAAACTCCAGCGGTGTTTATTCATCCAGGGGAAGCAGCGCATGGGGACCTCGGAGTGATAGGGGAAGGGGATATCTTATTTGTTTTCTCTACCAGCGGGAAGACGCGGGAAGTCCTGGAACTAATAGAAATGGCCGGGGCCTTATATCTCCTGAAGCGGACCATCGGAATGACATCCCACGCGGACTCTAAAATGAGATCAATGGTTGATACGGTTATCGACATGGGGATAATAAAAGAACCCTGCCCTCTAGGGTTGACGCCAACAGCCAGCAGTACGGTAATGATGGCTATAAGCGATGCTATCGCGTTGACGGTTATGGAAATGAAATGCGTAACGGCAGGGGATTACGGAAGGAGACATCATGGCGGGTACATTGGGAAAAAGGCCAAGCAAATGTTTTCGGAAGATGCAGGCGAACCAATTAAAGAGAAGCACAAACAGTACATCCAATCTTTGCGAGGATAAGAAGGCTGTAGGCATCGAAGCATTAAGCTCTAAAGCTCAAACCTTTCAAGATCGGTGCTGGAAAAGCCTTGGGATGCATCAGTGAAAGCTATCGTAATAAGACACGGGGCGTTCGGGGACGCAATTATGGCGTCGTGCGTCCTCCCCTACCTCGACAATGACGGCTATGAAATCACGTTCTACACCAATGAAAAAGGCGCTATGGTCCTAAAGAACAACCCCAGGATAAGCGAGTTTGTAATGCACAATTCAGACATACCGATCGGAGAAGAGTTGGATGCCGAATGGGAAAAACAATCCGAGGGGTACGACAAGGTGGTGAACCTCACGGGCTCTATGGAGAACGAACTCCTCTTCGCCTACCATCAACCCCTTTACAGTAAAACACTAAGGGAGCGGAGAGAGTACGTCAACGGGCGGAACTATTTCGATTACCACTTAGAAAAGGCAGGCTATACCCCTAACGGGAACTCAGTCCTTCCGGAAATCTACTTCAGCAAAGCAGAAAGGAATAAGGCTAAAAGTCTCAGGAATAAACACAAGGGAATGTTCATCATTACATGGGCGCTTACCGGGTCCGCGATCCACAAAATATATCGGTATTTCGAGCAGACGATGACGACGTTCCTCAGCAAGCACAAGGACGCCATGCTTGTCACGGTAGGGGATCACACCTCCAAGCTCTTGACTTTCCAGCACCCACGGTGCATCAATACCATGTTATGGGAGATGCCCTTTCGTGAGGCCATGCTCCTTGCCGGATCGTCCGATTTGGTTGTGGGCCCGGAGACAGGGATTTTGATAGCGTCTTCGGCGTTCGATGTCCCCAAGATCTGCCTTCGCACTCATTCGGGCGCGGATCAACTGACCAAACACTGGATCAACGACTATTCGATCCAAGCGCCCGTGTCATGCAGCCCGTGTCATTTACTGCATAAATACAAGGACGTATGGCGGGATAAGTGTCAATTAGACGATGACAAAGATTTCCCGATGCCCGCCTGCACCAATCATAAGCAAGAAGATGTTTTAAATAAAATGGAGGAAGTTTATGCCCTCACCAAAGAAGGCCGCTACCAAAAGCAAAAAAATTGAATTTGACCATAAGGCCCCTGTAACTGAAGTGACGGATCCAGGAAACAAGCACCTCATTCAGAATGGCAGGAAATGGACCAACGCCGAATGGAACCATTATGCCGAGAAATGGGAACCGCAACCTAAACTCCTGGATCTCCTCCAACAATCACAACTGAAGGTAAAGCCAGTGCTAGAAGAAGTTATGGTTAAACTCGACGAGATCAAGACGCTTCTCGATCCTTTAAGCGTTGACCTTGAAAGAATAAGGGAGACTGAAACCGATGCCAAACAAGACAAGGGCTAACATTCTCTCACAGCTTTACGAGTACCTCCCAAACGCGGATCTCACATCCCACAATACGCTAACGGATAACCTGTGCGATATTGTGGTGGAGGAGATAAGCGGAAGGCACAACTTCTCCTATCTTGCGGCGAATGCCCCCGCTACAGCAGCAATAGCGGCAGATGTGTATTATCTCGATGAGTCGGATTTCTCCTTTACCAGCCTTAAAGAGATCTTCCGCCTTCAGTGGATCAAGTCTTCCACAGGGGAACACGCCGATATAGATTGGCTCCCCCCTCAGAAATTTATAGACCGCTTCGGATATGTCGAGTGGGCCGGGAACTCGGACGGGAAGCCATATTTTTATACAAGATTCAAAAACCGATTTCACTTCAACGTCCAGGCCGATGAGGCCATTACCGCGAGAGCATGGTACTACCAGTATCACGGGAACTTTGCGGACGATGATGCAGTCCATGTTTTTCAGCCTGACAATATGGGCTTTCAAGCTATAGTAGCTGGAGTGTTAAAAGAGCTACACATTGCATTACCGGGGATGGAGATCTCAAAAAAAGCTCTATCGGCGGCACAGCAATATGAGAGTTGGATAGCTCAGTTGATAGCCCACGACGAAAGCCAAGCTGACGAAGAAATCCAGATCCTGCCGGCCCATAAAGATCATTACAGCCGGATGGATTCAGATCCTTACGATTGGGTATCGTAATATGACGGAAGCGCGAAAATTCAAGATAATCCCGACCCTTGGGAGGAAAACGGATGTTCCTCACGATGACCCTACCTTATTCCGGTTCTTAAACGAAGAGGGAACGGTTGTCCAGACTCATGACGTAGGCGGCATCAATTTCGATCTTACCAGGGATAAAAGGGCCGCTTCAAAAGCCTACGGGAGTGTCCAGTGGTCAGGGGCGGCAAATTCCAAGAACACGAATTGCGTCGGCATGTTTGAATTGTATGATGGAACAAACCGGGATCACATCATGTTCGATGCAGGCCGGTTCTTTGTATTCGACAGCAACGCGAAGCCATACGAGGCCGTGCTCAACTTCGATGCCGGTACGTCGGAGATCTCAGCCGGAGAAACCATTACGGACGGGACCACAGACGCTACGGCGGTATGTCTGACCGTGACGGTTACAAGCGGAACGTGGGGAGGAAATGACGCGGCGGGAACAATCACCATACACACCATTTCAGGTAATTTCGGGAACAACAACACCATCACCTCGGCCACCGGATCAGCAGATGTCAATGGCGCTCTGAGCGTCGTCACGTTCGCCACCGACCTCATTGACCTTTACTCCATGATAAAGGCCGGGTCGTACATCGTATTCGCAGACAGGGGCGAAACAACGCCCTACAAATGGGTAAACGGGGCCGATTATGTAACCAAGCTGATAGATCCTACCGGAGGCTCCGGGTACACAGAGTATACATTCAGGTATCTCCTTAATTTCCAAAGGCGCATAGTGGGCCTTTACAGTGACCAGACCAACGGGAGCATAGATATACGCTATACGGCAGATCTTCCGGATTTAACAGGCGATGTTGAGTTCCCAGCCGCAAATCAACTCTATGTTCCGAACGTGGACCCTATTACAGGTGCCCACCGGATGGGATACGATAAGGCTTACATTTATTGCGAAGACTCTATAAACCAGTTAGTCTACTTTCCGGACTACGCACTTCCATTTAGGGTGTACACTGTAAACCCGAAGCAAGGAGCTGTATCGCACAATTCAATCGTGAACCTGGGGAATGTCCATTACCTTTTCAATAAGAATTACGGGTTTTGCCAGTACGCGGGTGGTCCCGACTTGCTACCTATTTCCGATGAGATCGAGGAGGATATAGCCAGCATAAACACATCCATTTACGTTTACATCGTTGGAACGTACCTTCCAATAACAAGGCAAGTGTGCTGGACTGTCCCGTCTGCCGGTTCTGGAACGCCAGATAAGCTGTTTTTGTGGAATACCATGACAAAACAGTGGTCGTTCGAGGATAAGGCTCAAAGATTTGTGGCCGCATGGAACCTCTATAATAGAGTCACATGGAACAATTTAGATGCGCAATTAGGAGGATCTGCTGCATGGACCGCCGCAGGACTTAACCCGTGGGCCTACTATGCCAGCGAGACACAGTATCTCACCTATGCCGGGACCGACGGACATATTTACTATCATGAGTCCGAGGGAATCTCCGGGGCTGACATAGACGGCTACAGAATAGAGCCTGTTCTCGACCTGGGAGACAGCGAGAGAAAGGACCGGGTGTTTGAAATATGGTTCGATCTGGCTGAAGTGGGTGGGTTCAGTATAGACATCTGGCTCAGATCAGGTGAAACTCTTGGTGAGATCATGAGTGCTAATTGGACGGCACAGACAAGCCTATCATGTGACAGCCCTTCAGCTCCCTTTATCAAGTGTGACAGAAACGCCCGCCTTCATCAGATCAAATGGGGGACGAATCTGGTAAACGAGAAATTCAGTGTGAACGGAATCACCTTCAAGTATCACCCCCAAGGGGTTTACTAATGAACTTACAGCCACCACCGGAGAACACCACCCTGAGTGAGCTTAAAAAGTGGTGCGACGATCTTTACGAGTTTCTGAAGAATCCGGTTTTTGCCGGGAGCCTGTACATTAAAGACAATCTCATCCTGTCCAAGACATCAGGTGAAGGGATCAAAGTTGATCCACTGGCTCCAACTTTCGGTTGGCATGACCTTTTGGGGGATATTAAAACCCGTCCTGCTGCTGGAGGTGGTGCCGCCGCCCAACCCGATTATGTGGCTTACCGTGGGAACATCTACGCCTATCGCTTCGGGACGCTTGCACCAAACAATCATAACCATGAGGCTTTTGTTGAATTTCATATGCCCCATGACTATGTTCCGGGGACTGATTTATGCATCCATGTACACTGGTCGCAAATAACTGTTGACACGGGTGGCGCAGCGGGAGTTCCCGGTGTATCTGAATGGCAATTTGATATCAGCTACGCAGACGGACATGGTACGGCGGGAGGAACCGCTGATCCATTTGTCGCTGAAATATCTCAAAGCATAACGCAACAAGGCAGCACAACTCAATACGGCCATATGATTGCGGAAGTCGCGTTCACCAATGACGGTGGTGACTCAACACACTTCGATAGAGCCACTATTCAAGTTGATGGGTTAATCCTGCTTCGGATGTTCCGCGATCCCGGTTCGGCGAATGACACATTAAACCAGGATACATTCGCGCATTACATGGACATCCATTACCAATCGACAGCAAGACCAACAAAGCAGAAAGCCCCGGATTTTTACACTTAGGAGTAAATCATGACAACCACATGGAACGCATCAATCCCGGCATTAACTAATCAAGTAAGTAATGACATCCCGGACATCGAGGAAAACTTCCTACTTATCAAGGATATCCTGGAGAACATCACCGATGGGACATTGGGGACAGATGCCCATACAGCTTTCAGTGTGGACACTGTAAAGGCAAAAAACGCTACGGGCCTCACCATCCTGGATGCCGGGGGCGACCATGTTCTAACTTTAACGACCAGTGAAGACCTAAGCGCAAGCCGTGGCTTGACATTTACAGTCAACGATGGAGCCAGGACAATCGACCTAGCTGGAAACCTTACCACCCAAAATAACCATGTAATCATCAATGCTGTCGATGCCGCCAGGACTCTCACTCTCGCTGGAAACCTTACCACCCAAAATAACCATGTAATCATCAATGCTGTCGATGCCGCCAGGACTCTCACTCTCGCTGGAAACCTTACCACCCAAAATAACCATGTAATCATCAATGCTGTCGATGCCACCAGGACTCTCACTCTCACGGAGAACTTCACGATAGGAGGGGGTAGTGCGGGAACCTTAACTTTCTCAGCGGCCACCAAAACCCTTACGGTGGCCGATAATACTACCGTGAACCAGAATATCAGGACAACGGATTCCCCGACTTTCGCAGCATTAACATTAAGCGGTGCGTCTACACCTCAACTAAATGTTACAGATACGACCAATACTGTTACGACGCAAATCCAATCCAATGACACAACGGGGCAAATAGGAACTTCGACAACCCACTCTTTTATAATATTTGCTGATAATACTACGGCCATTACTATTGACACATCTCAAAATGTCACACTTGCCGGGAATCTTACTGTGGCCGATGGGGGGACAGTAGGTCAAGCAGCAGGTCCCCTACTCACCTTTGACGACACAAATGATCTTTTGGAGATTACGGGGTGTAATGTGCTGATAGGCGAAACTACGTCGGCAGGCGGATACGAATTGGAAGTAAAGGATTCCATTCTGATAAATACCGATAATGCTGGAAACGCTATCCTTTATATGTGGGCAGATAACGGCGATGATAATGCAGATAAATGGCGAGTGAATGCCCAACCTACAGGAACCTTTGATATCCAGAATTTTACGTCTGGAACATATGTTAGCAAGCTGTCCATTGCAGCCGGTGGTGATGTTACGTTTTCTCAGGATATCATTATTGCGGACGGGAAATTGATTGGTTCGGCGAGTGACCCTGACGCTATGTCTATTTCGGCGGGTGGTGATGTCACTTTCACTCAAGACATCATTATTGCGGACGGGAAATTGATTGGTTCGGCGAGTGACCTTGACGCTATGTCTATTTCGGCGGGTGGTGATGTCACTTTCACTCAAGACATCGTTATGGCCTCCGGGAAGCTGATTGGCATCACCGGGGATTTGGATCTAGTAACTTTGACAGCTAACACTGTAACAGTTGCCGGGACACTTGCTGCAACTACATTAACCGGGAATCTTACTGTGGCCGATGGGGGGACAGTAGGTCAAGCAGCAGGTCCCCTACTCACCTTTGACGACACAAATGATCTTTTGGAGATTACGGGGTGTAATGTGCTGATAGGCGAAACTACGTCGGCAGGCGGATACGAATTGGAAGTAAAGGATTCCATTCTGATAAATACCGATAATGCTGGAAACGCCATCCTTTATATGTGGGCAGATAACGGCGATGATAATGCAGATAAATGGCGAGTGAATGCCCAACCTTCAGGAACCTTTGATATCCAGAATTTTACGTCTGGAATATATGTTAACAAGCTGTCCATTGCAACCACTGGGAACACTACCGTTTCTGGAACTTTAACCGTAAGCGGAGATCAATCCGGCGCTACCGATCATGTTTTTGATGATTTTGACGATATAAAACTATTGAAAGATTGGCGAAATGGAGATCCCTTGCCCTTTCATGCAGGGGATCTGTTAAACAGGGATAGGCTATTAAGAGATGCAATTATCCAACAAGATAGAAGAATAAGGAGTCTTGAAAATGAAATTAGACCTAACTGATCAGGAAATACAAAGCATCCTCAACGTATTAGGCGAGGTGAAATGGCGAGATGCCAACCCTCTTATTACGAAGATAGCTATGCAAATAAAAGAACAAGAAACCCCGGATAAGACGGAGCAAGACGATGGTTGACACCTTCTCAGCACAAACGAAAGAGCAAAGGGAATTATTTTCGGCGATATGGCCGGTCATTAAGAACCTGTCCGCGTCTGCCATTAACCCACTGACCAGTGTCCCGTATGGGCTCCAGGGGGTGGACTATGGGTGGTCGGGCCTTACGGGGAGAAACTACGCGCCGTTTTACCAGTATGGCCCAGCGGAGGACTACAGCCCGGAGAAACGGTTCTTTGGCGAAGATGTGCCGTTCCTCTATTTTGATCCGAACCAGCTTGTCAACTATGATGCCAATGGTATCCCGGGTGGGCTGCAAATGGCAGGGGGGGGGGGAGGGGACTTCCCCGGAGAGGGAGATGGGCCAGAAGGGCCACCGGAAGAAGATGTCGCCTTAACACTCCAAGATTTTATCGATGATCCCTCGGAGGCCTTCGGGCAGATTATCAACTGGGGGGATTATTCCGAAGGGGACATGGTTGATTTCGCTCAGGGTCTAGGTTACGAGAACATGGAAGCTTTTTACGAGGATATTGTGTCTAGCGCGGTAGACCCGGCACAATGGGAGAACCTCCAACCCTACGTCGACTACGCCAAGGAGATAGATGAAACTGAAGTCCCCGGTCATCTATTCGACATACTGGTAGGGCCTCAAGCTCCATCCACCAGCGCCCAAGGGCAGTTCACCGTAGACCAGCCGGAAGCGTTTACCTTTGGAACCGAAGGAACATCCTACGAGGTTCAAGGCTATAAAACTGCATCGTACACTCCAGTAAGCAACGAGTGGAAACCGGAGTACACGTATAGAGTCCCCGGAGAGGGAGCGCCTGTAGACAATCTGGTTAGCGGAATCAGCGGGGGCCTTCAGGGCTATTTAGACCAGCTATCACCGGTGGGGACTCCCCCCGAAATTTTAAAAGAG
>Ga0208010_1000149_pt1 | contig 22518 bp, 25 predicted proteins | sample 2_EtaG_FD_184074 | JGI IMG/M metagenome (GOLD analysis project Ga0208010, IMG submission 184074) | Marine viral communities from the Subarctic Pacific Ocean - 2_ETSP_OMZ_AT15125 metaG (SPAdes) (version 2) | ecosystem: Environmental > Aquatic > Marine > Oceanic | place: Pacific Ocean | collected... | reverse complement strand
CGGGGATGTCAGTTTTGTCAGAGATGGTGGAGGATTGTATCACAAATCTTTTAGTTTTCTTTATCATTTTATATTTGGTTTAGGTTGATTCAGTGCTTCAGGATTGAATCCATATTGTATGGCTGCCTTGTCCCAAGCTTTTGCTGCCTCCACCTCATCAACAAAGTAGCCAAGGTGTTTCTGTTTCCCAGCCAAGGTGATGATAGCCTGCCATTTTTTCCTATCCTTACGCCAATAGACACCCCGAAATTGAGAAGTGCATCCCTGCGCCTTGGTTTTGAAGCTCCTATTATTCTCTACATTGGTTACCATTCTCAAATTTTCAACGTGATCTTCTGTCTTCACGCCATTGATGTGATCCACTTGCAAATCTTCATCCCAATCGGGGAGAAAAGCTTGAGCAACTAGACGGCCAATCCGAAGAGAACGACGGCTTCCATTTTTGCACAAAACAAGAATTAGATACCCATCATAATCAGTCCTACCCTTCAATATCCTACTCTTGCCAAATTTCAGGGACCTAACCCTTCCAAGGCTGGAAACTTGGTAGTCTCCGTCATATCCCTCGATGTCTTTCCATTCTTCTGTCATTTTTCAATGATTAGAATGAGCGTGATGAACCCCACCACGATAATGGAAGCCATCACCCAGAAGGCAGCCTCCGCTGCCTTTTCGGTGTATTTTTTATCTCGGTCATCCATGCCAGAATCCTTTCCATCTATTGGACTCGGATTGAATCAGCTCCATGGCCTCCTCTGAGTAAGGCCCGTCTAATGCTTCCTTCACTGCATCAGCCGGAGACATTTCGTAGGTTTCCAAAAGAATGTCGAGCAATTCTGCCTTACCTCTTTCGCTCCACCGAATTGATTCAAACCATTTATGGAATTTCTTTTCGTTTTCTATTCCGGCCATCTCGGCTTTAATAAGGTCAGTCATCGTGGCCACCTCCATTTTCTGTCTAAGTGGCTGAACGCCTCGGCAATTTGTTCGCAGTTGTGGGTTTCCCAAGCGTCCTGCTCTCGGTTGTGCACCCAGATGTTTAGGTCTTTATGATCGACCTTACTGAGTTGCCGATAATAATCGGCCTGGGTTTTCGCCAAATCTATGGCGAATTGTTTTATATCTTTTGTCATTTTTTTATTTTGTTTATTGGTTAATTTGGTTAATTTTAATGCGAGTCAGGAGCATTGTTGACACGCTGTCAAGGGTATATCGAAAAATTTTTCCCGGTCCATCAGCCGGTTATTAATTGCCACTGGTTCCAGGTTGATTGCCCAATCTTCCACCCATATTAGACGATCCAGGCCAGCGTTCCAAACAATGAACATCGTGGGCTGATCGAGCTTGATAAATTTGAGTTTCCGGTAGGGTAAGTGAAGCGACGGAAACGGGAATTGCCCATGCTTCCACCCAGCCTTGACCTCGACTTCGCAATAGCCAAAAGTTGGTACAATTAAATCCACCCCGAATCGGTCCGGATTCTCGATTGCATGAATACCATGGCGGGCAAGCCACCTCATCGCCTTGCGCTTTGCCAACGCATCAAATTGCTCGTGCAAGGCTGGGTCAAATTGTTTCATTGCCAACCATCTTGGCAAACTCATAGGCAAAGTAAATACATTTACAAGGGCTTTCCTACTGGCAGCCAATTGAAACGCCTCACAGGGCTATTTAAATGCCTTGTATAGGTGCATTAAAAAAGACCGCTCGTTACAAGCGGCCTTTTTGCTTTGTGTTATCCGTTTTTTTTAAGCGAGATAGTCAATCCAGCTCCCGCCATCATAATAAATATAGGGATCTAATCCCATTGCCTCTCGTGCCACCTCAATTAAGGATTCAGAGCGTTGCATCATACATAGGTGATATGGATACGGCCCTACTTCCCAGCAGGCATTGCAGGCCTTGTCCCATAATGCGAATTTGTAGCCATCGCCCCATTGGTATATCTGGCCGACTTCAGAGCGGGCTTGCTTGATTGCTTGTGTTTTATTTTTCATGTTTCCTTTTTGGTTTTTAGATTTTGGCAGTCTCATCAGTGCCAGCTTGCCAAGCTGACAGACGGCTTTGCAGCCGTTTCGACATTTTAAGCGGCAAGTGTAGTGTGTTGATACCTATCCCTGTTTCCAAACTCATTCTTATGCACTCGAAAAGCGGGCAATTGATTGAGTTCTCTAATCAATTTTTGTACGCCTTCAAAATCAAGAATAAATCCACCCTTGATACCCTCAATTGTGTGCATTGTGCGCTTAGCTGTTAGAATTCCAAAGCTTGCCTTGGGTTCGTCTAAAAAACGTAAATCCGTGGTATCCATTGAAAATGTATTTTCAATTTCTAATAGCACTCTTTCAACATCTTGCTCAATTACAGGAATAGCTAAATTGACACCCTCTTTTATATGCTGAAAATACCAAAGTAGTCGATTTTGGGACATGTCAGCGAATGAATAGGTCAAGTGATAATTTAACCTCTTTCCATTTTGCCGTGTTGGATTTTTGGTATAGTCGTAGAAAATTTCAAAAGGAAATTGTTCAATAACGTGCGACCAATCCAGATCGGAAGTACAATTTAGCCTTATTGCTAAATGGTATTTACTTGTTTTCACTTTTCTTCGCTCTCGTTCGATCTCATGAACAATTAGCTTTTCGGCAACCTTGGGAAAAAATACAGCAACCCAAGTTTTCTTAATGCGACTAACGGCAATTGTATTTTTGCCGCTTAGGTCTTCAATTAATTTGTGGCCGCTACCATCAAGACAAGCAAGGCGGCATGCCTTGCAAGCAAAGCTACAGATATCAATACCCGCCTTTTTAGAAGGTGCTAGATATAGGCCTAGCGTTCTATACAAAAGCTTTTCGCCTTTCTCAAGTTTGGCGCTTTGATTTACGCCGCAATAATAAGAGCATCCAATTGTTTTCAAGATTTTTGAATAACTCATATTTTCAAGCTTCATTTCGCTCAAAATCAAATTAGCCTTATCTAAAATAGACTGTTGGGCATTGCGTGGTGATTTTGCCGCTTGTATTTCCGCTAATTTATTCAATTGATCTTTCATCATTTTGATTTTTTGGTTAAATTATTTAGTTGATTGATTTTTGGCAATTTTTCCAATATTGAAGCGTCAGGTTAAAACCTTTAGTAATTTGAATAATATCTCTAGTACTAATTGGCCAGCGATTGTAAGGACAGTTTGCAAGGTATTGCGCCTTGCAGTTTTCCTTAGCTTCTTTGCTAGTTTTTCCAACGCCTATCGTTTCAATTATTTCTTGGCCTTCCCAGTAGGTGATCGAATATATTTTTTCAGGGTTATTTGATTGATCTTTCATAATGATTTTGATTGATTAATAATTTAAAACCAAAACTCTACAGGCTTTTATTTTCGGAGTCAAACTGTTTTTTCACTTGTTTATTAACAGGGTTAAGTAGTTGAATATCAGTAGCTTAGGTTACAATTGAGCTATATTCACAGAAATTAATTTGAAGAAAATTGAGCAGCAAAATATGGATTCCCTAGGCCTCAAAAGATTTACAACAATGGGTGAAATTGCCGTCAGTTCCGGCCGTTGCGTGGCTATTTCCTTTCTACCAGCACACGCACACGCACGAGCACACACAGGGTATCCGGTAAATGGATACAGTGAGGAAAGTGGTAGTGTATCCGAATGAAGGATACAGCTTAATTGTATTCGCACATTGGATACAAACAGGTAGATTTCGGGTAGTGAAAGTTTCAATTTTGAGTAGTCAAAAAGCTAGACTTTGAGTGCCGGGGAGGGGGTCGGGGGGACCAGGCCTTCAGCTATATATATAGATTAACTGCCCTATAAAAAAATTTGACCAATGGGGCCAGTTGCCGTAGCTATTTTGAATGATTACAGACCAAGATGACAAAAAAGAATTAATTAATTCTATCCGAGATGGTATTAACGAGGTAAAGGAAGCCCTGACGGTCCCGAAGAGCCTGAGTAAGTATAACCCTGAGAAGGTGGCTACTATCCTTTATTTACATTCTATTGGAGTGACTCAGACCCAGATGGAGAAAAAGTATGGATTGGGGAGCCGCACTACTTCTAACATATTGGTTCAGTATGCTGATTACACAAACCGCTGGAAGGCTATGGGGGCGAACATCCGTGGTCGTCATTTCCTGGAACTTTCTTCTTTGGAGGAAAGTTTAATTGATGCGTTAAAGGAGCGAATGGCGAATGGTGAGATTAAGCCAACCTTTCGGGATTTATTACCTTTAAGCATTGCATTGGAGAAGGCCGAGAAGGGAAGTAATACATTCCGTGGCGAGGCCAGTAATATTATTGAGGAGCGAAAGATGGTGACACAGGCGGATTACGAGGCGACGGTGGAGGCTGCCCGAAAACGTATGTTACAATTAAAGAAGGCCGAGGCCATTAATAATGACGGATGAAGATATTGAGTTGATTGTTTCTATTCTTTCTGAAACAACGGATAAGTTCTGGGTTGTTTATGAGTCTGACCAGAAGTTTATGATGTTTGGGGGAAGTCCTTGGGAGCTGAAGGATCAGTTGAACGGGAAGGTAAATCCGTTTAGTTGGAGGGATAGGTTTAGTAAGCCTCACTGGGATGAAATTTAGTCCTCACCCGATATTATCTGGGCCGTCAGACGAGGAAATTGTGTTCTGGGGGGAGAATGACCCTGGAACCCTTGAAGGTTTGCACACGGCACACGAGGAGCGTATTTTAAGCAGCAAGACAGACCCTGTGAGGTATGGGTTTGACCTGGACGGCTGGAACCGCATTCGTTCCGGGTTGGATGAATACAACGAGTGTTTATGCCTTGGTGGTAATCGCAGTGGTAAAACAACTGGATGCGCCAAGATAGTTATGGAGAGTGTCATGGCCAACAAGGATGGTCACATTGTATGTTTTTCACAGAATGCGGACACTAGTGTGAAGGTTCAGCAGGCGGTGATGTGGGAGATGATGCCCAAGGAGTTCAAGCGAAAGACTAAGGGTGTCGAGGGCTACATCAACTACTCGATGCAGAATGGTTTTACCGGGAGTGGTTTTATCTTTCCTGACACTCGGACCAGGGTGGATTTCAAAACCTACACTCAGTTTAGCAACAACCAGACCATTCTGGAGGGCTTTGAATTTGGATTTAAGGCCGGAGATAGTATAAACCTCGGAGCTTGGTTGGATGAATATTTGGGTGATGACACATTAATTAACACTTTAAGGTTCAGGCTGGCTACTCGGGACAGCAAGATGCTGATAGCGTTCACTCCGATTAATGGGTATACACCGTTCATTAATGAGTATTTAAAGGGTGGAGAAACCTTACAGACCAGGGAAGCGGTGTTGCTTAACCGGGAGTTGCCTGTAAAGCAGTATAGTCCTAACCGGGATGCTGCTGTTGTATATTTGCATTCTGACGAAAATCCGTTTGGTGGTTATCAGCGTATAGTTAAGGACTTGCGTGGGAGGCCGGATGACGAGGTGCTGGTCAGGGCTTACGGGATTCCGGTGAGGAGCATTACATCTCTGTTGCCGTTATTTAATACCGAGGTGAATGTTCTTAGTGAAACGCCTAACAAATATGGGATGGTGTTCCCTGATATATCTGACAGGGAGCAATTCACCTGCTACCAGGTGGTGGACCCTGCGGGAGCACGTAACTACACTTGTTTATGGGCTGGGGTGGATGAGGACGGATATGTATATATTCGCAAGGAATGGCCGGACCGGGATGGTTATGGTGAGTGGGCATTATTTGGTGATCCTAAATGGAAAACTGGACCGGCGACCAAGAAGCTGGGATTTAATGTGGAGACGTATGCTGATTTATTCAAGGAAATTGAAGAAGATTTGAACATTGATGTATTTGAGCGTATCGGGGATAGTCGTTATTTTTCCAGCGAGAATGAAAACAATGACGACTTATATATGTCGTTTGATGATTTTGGGATGGTATTTGTTCCTTCTGATGGTCGCCGTGAGGAAATTGGGATTAATGCCCTAGATGAATGGTTTATGTATAATCCTAACATTGCTGTAGATACGGTTAATAAACCGAGATGTTATATACACCGAGATTGCGGAAATTTAATTGACAGTTTAATTAATTATAATAGTCAGGGTAAGTCGGACGAAGCGTTGAAAGATTTTTTTGATTTGATACGTTATTTGCGAATGGCGAACGGAGGCGAAGGACCGGATCACATTACTAATCGCAGTATGCTGGTAACACAAAAAACTATGGGGGGATATTGATGGCTAAGGTGAGAATTGACAGGCTGGCGAAAGAGTGGGGAATGGAAGTGGAAGAGCTTCTATCTTTGGCAACCGACAAGCTATCGGACAAAATGATGACCGGAACACGTCGAGCTACTTGGATTAACGAAGAGGGTCAAAAGATTTTGAAGGATGCAACGAGCATACCGGAATGTGTCCCTAAACACTATGAGGGTCAGGTTATTAAGGGAGCCGCCAACCCAAGTTACGTGTATGCCTTTATTAAGGAGATAGGGAAAAAGGTTCCGGTGGTTGTTCCTCGACGCTGGCGTGGACGACTAACTGGAAAGAATGTATTAATTGAAGCCATTCAGGATATAAATGGAACCTCTTACAGATATAGAGAAAGACATCACTCTAAATAAATGGTGGATCTCCAGTGAGATTAACAGGCTTCTTGCCTGGGAGATATTGTGTTCTGTTGCGAGAGGAAAACAGGAAATACCTATAAGGGTTATGGATTTATGTGATATGATAGGAACGAGCGAAGACTTTTATTCCAAGATTTTATACACTGTTAGAAATAAGCTGAATGAAAAACAATGATATTTCCGAGTCGCTAACTTACGTTAGTGATAAACCTGACATTAAATCCTTACGTTATTCGTATGACCAATCGGTAACGGAGCTGGAAGCCTATTTCGATTTATGTCGAAGTAGCTACGATGACAGGCGTAACTGGTGGCCTGGTAAAAGCCGAGACTTACGCAAGCACGGGGCCGATGCTTTTCCCTGGGAAGGTGCCTCGGATATGGAGAGTCATGTTATTGATGAGCGTATCACCCGTTTGGTTTCTTTGTTTCTTTCTGCGTTGAGCAGGGCAAATATAAGGGCGTTCCCGGTAGAAATTGCTGATATTCCGAAAAGCAGAATAGTAAGTAATTTCCTTAAATGGATGATTACATCTGGATATATACCGAGATTTAACAAAGAGATGGAGCTGGGTGCTAATTATATGCTGGAGCGTGGGCTTCTCATTACGTATGTAGGTTGGCACCGGGAAGATCGGACATTTTTACAGCGGTTGAGTCTGGAGCAAATTGCCGCCATCAATCCCGAAGTGGGGGCGATGATAGGTGAGGGGTCGGACGACGATCAAATTATTCGTATGATCCAGGGTAGCTTTGATGGTGTGACTAAAAAGCGAGCCAAGAAAGCATTAAAGGATTTGCGGAAGCTGGGGATGGCTGAGTTGCCAATCGTGAAGCGTCAGGTGAATGCACCGGAGGTTAAGACATTGGCCCCGGATGGAGATTTTATTTTCCCTCCGTATGTCACCGACCCGCAACGTGCTCCGTATTGTTTTTGGAAAACCTATTACACTCCGCAGGAGTTACAGAATAAAATAATTACTGATGGCTGGGACGAAGATTTTGTAGATTTTGTAATCGAACGCTATCGTGGCGTAAACATTGATTCGATAGAAAGGGAGCAGGAGGGTAGGCGCAGTTTGAGCCTTACGGATAATGCGTATGAGGCTGAAGAACTCATTGAAATTGTTTACGGCTACCAGCGGTTAATTGACAAGGAGGATGGTTCAGAAGGAATTTATTGCACTGTTTTTCACCGAGACTTTGATGGGAATGAATTGGCTCCCGGCTTTGCCAAATTTGAACTGCTGAATGGATATGAGGATTATCCGGTGGTAGTGACAAAATTGTCCGAGGACAGTAAACGTCTATACGACACCACCACTATTCCAGACCTACTTCGTGGCATACAGAATCAGGTTAAGATTGAGCGTGACAGTCGCATCGACCGAAACAGCATTGCCACCTTGCCTCCGATTTTACATCCGGTTGGACAAGCTCCCAGCGACTGGGGTCCAGGTCGCCTCATTCCTTACAGGAGAAAGGGAGACATAGAATTTGGACCTGCCCCCATATATAATTCTGGTAGTGTTGAAATGGAAGAAACCCAGGAGGCACAAGCCGATAGACTGGTTGGCCTGGACCAGGAGGGTCCGTTAAGTCAGATAAGACAGCAGTTCTTGGTTGATAAATTTCTTTCACACACAGCGGAAGTGATTAGAATGTGCTACCGTTGTTTCCAGAGATTTGGACCTGACTCAATATTCTTCAGGGTGACCGGTGTCCCAGATCCTCAGGTGTTTAACAAGGGCAATCCGGATGAAAATTTTGATGTAACTATCAGTTATGATGTTCTGAACACCGACCCGGAGAAGCAGGAAAACAAGCTTAATTCAATGATTAGTTTGCTCCAGCTTGACAAGAATGGTCGAATTAATGTAGACAATTTAGTTACACTCATTGCCGGCAGTGTTGACCCCGTCCTTGCGGATAGCGTGCTTCAGCCGGTGGAAGAGGCGCAACAACAAATATTAAAAGATGTTACAGATGATATATCGAAAATTTATGCAGGTATTGAAATGCCTGCTCGTCCTAATGGGGCCGAGATCGCTATGCAGATTTTGCAAAATTATGTCCAACAGCCTGATATCGTTGCGAGGCTGCAATCAGATCCAGCTTTTTCAGCAAGGTTACAGAAATATATGGGGCAGTATCAGTTCTCTATGCAGCAGGCTCAGAATGCGCAAATAGGCCGCATTGGAACAACTCCGGCAGAGATGGGTGAGGTGCAGACCCAGGGAATGCAATCTTGATTTATTTATTATTAATTTTACTTGTTGACGAGGGATTTCGGGGAGAGGCATATCAGCTTCCTGGTGAAGCCGAGTGGACAATTGGCTATGGCCACTACGGATCTGATGTTCGAGAAGGTGACACCATTACGGAGGTAGAAGCAAAAATTCTTCTGGGTGAAGATGTTAGGGAACGCCTTATATCGATAACCGAAATGATCCCAAAATTTAATACGTTTCCTGAATATCTCCGTGGTTCTTTGTTTTCCGAACACTATCGGGGATCAATACGCCAAAGTCCTAAAACCCGTAAACTGATTAATGAAGGTAGGTTCATGGAAGCTGCCGAGGAATTTCTGGACAACGACCAATACCGTAACGCATACCAACTTGGTATACCGGGCATCAGGTTAAGGATGGAACGATTGGCGGATGAGTTAAGGAAATATGGCGAAAAATAATTTAGGCCAAGACATAGAAGCTCTATCTAATTATGAGCATTTCGCTCGATTTATAAATGTGGTTGAGCAGCTAAGAGAGGAGTGCATTTCAGATATGCACGAAGCCTCGACAGACCAGTTACAGCAAATTGCTGGTCGTATTTTATCCTATGACCAATTATTGCAAATGGTCGATTGGAAGAATTTACAAAAAAGATATAAGGATTTCCTATAACTTTGGTAATATAGTTTCCTCGCCATCGCTAGGCGTTAATAGTGGAAACAGTTATGAAAGAGGAAATTATCACGGCTGACGCTGAGGCCGTATCACAATCAGTGGGAAATCAATCTGCGTCTGATTTCGTTCGTAGACGTAGCGAGAAACTTCAAGGGGTAACCCAGGGAGAGTCTCAAAAACCTGCCGAAGAGCAATCTGAAGCAACCGAGGAGCCTGAGGCTGTGGCCGAAGAAACCAGAGTGGCAGAGGAAAGTTCTGAGGATAATGTTCTTTCTCAGTTTAATTTAGACGAAATGTCTGAAGAGGAAATTTCTGCTCTTGCTGAAAAGCTTGGGAGCAGAGCCGTTTCTAGATTTGGTGAACTCACCGCAAAGCGTAAAGCCGCTGAAGAGCAGCTTGCCGCAATACAACGGGAGCAAACCCAACTCAAGCTCAAGAAACCGGAGGTTAAAAATAATCCGTTCTCTGATATAGCCACTTTGGATGTTTTGCAGGAAAAAGCGAATGAGGTTAATGAGGTTATTAGTTGGGCCGAAGATTTATTATTTGAATCTGACAGCTTCCATGCTGATGACGAAGTTACTCAAGTAGAGGGGAAACCGATGACTAAGGCCGATGTGCGTCAAGCACTGCTCAACGCCAGAAAATCACGAGATTCATATATCCCAGATCAGCTTAAAAAACTGCAAACAGTCCAAGACTCGTTATTGATGCGTCATCAACTCGGTAGCAAAGCTATTGAGGAACTGGAATGGCTTCAGGATGAAAAGGAAAACGAGATGAAATCTCAGTTTATAAATATGATGAATGATCCGAGACTCAAGTCTTTGGAAAATTCTGCACCAGATTTATATTCACAACTTCCTTATTTTCTAAGTCATGCAGTGAATAGCATTTATGGAAGAAAGGTTATTAAGAACAGTCCGGTTGGGAATAAGGCCAAGGGTAATGTAACCCTTGATCCTTCTTCATCGGCAACACCTTCTTCAGCAGCGTCTGAAAAAACTGAAAGACCAATTACCAAAGCAGTCAAAGAGCATCAAAGCAGGTTTAAAAAATCCGGGCGGAAAGATGATTTCATCAAGTTAAGGACTTTACAAATAACCCGATAAATTATGGCGTTTTCAAATACATATGATACAAGTAATACCGGATCGGCTGTTTCCAATCGTGAGGACTTGATGGATGTTTTAACCATCTTGGCCCCCGAAGAAACTCCAATCCTTTCATCTGCTTCTAAAAGCAGAGCTAACGCTACGTATGTTGAATGGACGGTTGACAGCCTTTCTGACGTTTCCACTGCTGGAATCGCAGAAGGCGCAGATGTCACCTCATTCACTGACCAGTTCAGTGGTCGTGCTCGTCTCGGTAATTATGTGCAGAAGTTCCGCAGAGATTATATGGTATCCGATTTACAGGATGCTGTTGAATCTGTTGGACCTGCCAAAATTGCACAAGCCGAGGCTAAGGCGATTCGTGAACTGAAACGTGACATTGAAGCTACGTTAGCATCCGATAATGATCGTGCCGTTGAAAACGGTGCTGGAACCGTATACAAGCTGCGTGGCTTGGGAGACTGGATTGATTCCAGTGGACCGAGTGATGTTCCTGCTGCGTTCCGTACCCCGTCTGGAAGCATTAATGCTGCTGGAACGACCTTCACCGAGACGATCTTAAACACAGTAATCACTTCTATCTTCAGACAAACTGGGACGACAAACGATCTCACGCTCATTGCTGACACTGCCCTTCGGCGTGTTATCAGTGACTTTGCTCGCTTAGATCCTATCGCACAGTCTTCTGCTAATAACTCTATTCGTACCGTAAATTACGATGGAGGAAGTGCTACTATCAAACTATCCGTAGAGGTGTATCAGTCAGATCACGGCAGCGTTGCTGTTGTCAATGCGAACCCTGACTGTATGCCAACAACGGCCAATACTGCTAATTCTCGTGGCTACCTTCTTAATCCAGAATACTATGGTGTTTCTGAGTTAATACCAATGGGTAGCACTCGTTTGCCGAATCTCGGTGGAGGAGAGCGTGGTTTCGTAGATTGTGCCTTAACGTTGGATATATATCACCCCGGTGCTCACGGCGAAATCGTCGACGCAACTTAATCATAGGAGGAAATTATTATGGCTATTGCACTTAATAAAAATGAAGACATCCAGACACTTGCTCTTGGATATAATTATTCAGCTCCCTTCGAGGCTGGTGACCTGTCTACTTCGACAGGAGCACAAGCTAATAACGTAACCCTTGGTGGTTCGGAATTAGCTGGCACAGTTGTGAGGGCGGCTTTGGTAGTAGACCAATTGGTTACTGCTGCTGTTGGTACAGGTAGTGCTGTTTCAGATGCCACTATTGCCCTCGGAGACAATGGCGATGCAGATGGTTTTGTGGATGAGATTGATTGCTTTACCGGCGACTCAACCGAAAACTACATCTTCGCTAATAATGGCGTTCTGTTAAATGGGGCTACCTCTTCTCGACACGTAGTTAGTGCTGTGGATGTAACTTCAAACGGAACAGGAAACGGTTTCGGTAATGCTAGTAAGGGAAAATTTAGAATTTTCCTGGAGTATTATCCGACTGCTGGAAACTTGTTTAGCTCTTAATTAAGATGAAAGAGGGTAACCTCTAATTTTTAATTAAAAAGATTTAAGGGGGGTCAGGCCAAAACTGGCCTCCCTTTTTTTCTTATGGATACACCGAACATAAATTTAATACCAACGGCTCCTAAATATTCAGATGCCGAACTTGATAATGCTCTTATCACGGAAGTGTTTTCTCAGCATAAAAAAAAGTTTCAGGCGGAAAAAGTCCGAGAGGAACAGACAGCAACGGAAGCAAAAACCAATGTTGGTAAAACTCACCCTGTATTGGGTAAGTGTGTTGCGAATTTTCCTTATCCAGAATACATGTTTCTTCTGAAGAAATACGGGCGTGAAACAGTTCATAGCCCAGAATTTTTAAAGGATTACAATAAACGATTTCCCCATCTCAGCCCCAATAGAGCATAATGAATCAGTTGAGAAAAAACTATGATTTATACGTATTAATACGTGCGCTGTCTGGCGTATCGACGTTTTTGACTAATGAGAATACGAAGTTGCTGGAACTGGCGAACCGGAGATTTTACGAATCCTATCAGTCCACCCCGATGTGGCCACGATATTTATTATCCGCACAACCAAGAACAATAACCAATCAGATAGTTTCATTCACTCAAGATGGATTTCATGTTCTCGGTGCAGGAACCACTGCGATTAATGGATTATATATTAAGAATAGTTCACTAACAAATAGTGTAGTGTCCTATACAAAATTTGATACCGACGATACCACTGCTCTCTATTCTTTGATCTATTCCGGTAGTGCTACCACCTGGAACCTGATAACGGGTGCGGCTGGCGACGGAGGGGCAACCCAATACGCTAATACAACCAGCACTAATAGCGGTTCCGGGGTTGAAGAAGATGCTACTATAAGCGAAACCGGATGGACGGTTAGTAGTGGAGATTCTCCAGCTCCAAGTGTCCGAGACTTATCTGATGTTCAGGAGTTTATGCGAATGCACCGGGCACAACCATTTCTTAATAATAGTTCTGTTGAATTTGATTTTTTTGTCCAGGCCGATGGAGCGCATGTTATGAACGTGAGTAGCGACAACGACACTTCAATCTTTGTCACTTATAAAAAACAAATTACTCCGTCCTATCTCAGTTCTTGGGATATAGACAATTCAGGATCACCCACTGAAGTGCCCAATGAATTTTTCCATTATATAGCCCACGCCACTTATGCAGATTTTTTACGCATGGATGGCCAGCATGACAAAGCAATTTTGGAAGAGCAAACCGCAGACAAATACTTAGCTAACGAACTGGAAAAGACGGACCAGATTATGAACAACAACACCGTTAAAAAACGATTTCACACTTATGTTTCAACCCAATCACGATAAATGAATAGCCATATAACCAACCTATACCCACAACCAAACGGAACTGTTGCAGGAGAAAACCTATCATGTGCTACAACTGGCACCGGTGCTCAGTTTGCTACTTTCAACAGCGACACCAAATATGTGATAATTGATGTGCAGGACAATAATGTATATGTCACGTTTGACGATACTGCTCCCTCCGCAACCAATGGTCACATCTTGGTAAAAGACAATCCGTTAATCACGCTTAGTGCTAATGCTGGTAAAGCTGCTAAATTCTTAGGGATTAGCGGAACCGCCATTGTTCATGTTTCACAGTTTGTAGACTAGTGAATGACCTGGCCCAGAAGTCTTTCATTGGAACGATCGGTTCTGTAATTGCTGTGACGACACAAGAGACGAGTCAGATGCTATCTTTAGTGGCATCGGGATGCACCATCGTATTCATGCTTCTATCTATAATTAAACTAATTAGAAGTTTAAGGAAGAAGAAAGATGACAGGTGAGTTAGTTGCCATGCTTGGTGGAGGAATCACCGGATTCGTCATGAAATTTGTATCCGCACAGATGGACATTCAGTCCAGAGCATTGGAGCGGATGATTGCAGCACAAGGTGCTTCGGATGATTCTGCTGATCGTGCTGCGGCCAGAACTGGAGAAGGTGGAGTTTGGGTCAGGAGAAGCATAGCCATTACCATTTTGTTTGCTGTGGTGATTGCTCCGTTTGTTTTTGCTTTTTACAGTATCCCTGTGACCATCAAAAATGAAGGTTCGGGAGGAATATTTAGCTTTCTGGGATTCCACGCTGACAGGTGGAAAAGTTTGGAAGGATTCGTTTTACTACCGGAAATCAGGCAGGGGATGTTAGCCATTCTCGGTTTCTATTTCGGTAGCTCACAAGTAACAGTAAGGAGATGACATGCCAAAGGTAGGAAAAAAACATTATTCATATACACCCAAAGGAATGGCTAAGGCGAAGAAAGCTGCCAAGAAAAAGGGTTTAAAAGTTGAGTACGGGAAGCGTAAGAAATACTAGTTAATGGCTCGATACGACAGATACGGAACACTGGATGACCAAATCGTTGAGGATTTGGACATCGGTTTCATTGGCTATAACAATAAACTTAGGCCAGATCAACTCCCGCAAGGTGTGTTGGCTGAGAGCCTGAATGGTCGTATGGGTGTTGGAGGCGAATGGCAGGTTAGAAAAGGCATTAATCTGATTGCTGCTCCTTTTGCCGTGGGAAATTTCACTATTCCGTTTTATGTATATGCTAATATTACTATAACCACTGGGAATATAGCACGAGCTGACACCACTCTAACATTCACAGCCTCTTCTCATGGTTTAACCAATTCCACTTTAGTTAGTCTTGCTGGTTTAGGAACCGCTGGGGTAGATCCTAATGGCAATCACATTGTTGTTGTTACAGACGCAAATACATTTACTATAACGATTGCTGGCTTGACCGGAAAACCAACTGGAACTGCAACTGTTGGTGCTCCCAAATTAGATGAAGATGCCAATGTTCAAATTTACGGATCTACACCTTGGTCAGATCCAAGTGCTTCTTCTGAGTTTTATATTATATGTGCAGGGAATGCAAAGGCAATAGCAGTAAAAATTTCCGATGGTTCCACTTCAGATATTATCTATCCAACCGGGACAACAATTACATCTTCGGTTGATATGATTCAGGCATTTCATAAAGTATTTATTTTCAGAGATGGTGCTGTTGCCCTAGAATGGAATGGGAGTTTTAGCGGAACCCCAGCCTTTACCTTAGTTGGCAATGGAGACTATACTCAGCCAGCTAAATTGGATGCTACCGGGTTTGTCATAGCAAGTGGTGTAGCGACTGTCACAGTGAGCAATACTCTGGCTATTGGGGATACTGTTGTCCTGACAACGGTAGGTGGATCAACTCTTACAAAAGGGTCTGAACATACCGTAGCTACCAGGAGTAGTAGTGCCTTTACGTTCTTCGTAGATAATGCCGATGTAAGTGACCAGACCGACACTGAGTGGACCCAGAAAGTAAGTGCTGGTATTGGTTTTATACATATGCCAGCACCGCCATTTGGAATCATTCATCAAACCCGCCTTGTTCTTCCATTTGATTATACTACTAGTGGAAGCAGTGGTAGTGCAACTATTACAAACAGAGGCATTAGGGATGAAGTGATATTTTCTGATATCCTGGACACAGACACCTACGATCAGATATATGCCCAATTCCGCCTCAACGCCGGAACGTCAGATTTTATAGTAGGATTTCTTTCTTTTGCCGAAGACAAGTTGGTTGTTTTTAATCGCAATTCCATTCATCTGATATCTGGGTCATCAGATCCTACCACCGCAACATCTCAGCTTATTACAGGAGAGGTAGGATGTGTTGCTAGAAAGACCATTACACAAATCGGAAACAACATTATGTTCCTATCTGATAATGGTTTGTATTCTGTGAGTTTCCAAGATTTATATAATTTGCGAGGAGACGATCTCCCTGTTTCGACCAATATTGAAAAAACTATAAATCGAATTAATAAGGCGCATGTTTCAAAAGCTCTCGGTGTTTATTTTGAAAACAAATATTATTTAGCCGTTCCGTTGGATGATGCCATTGTAAACAATTCTATTATTGTTTATAATTTTTTAAACCAGAAATGGGAGTCAGTTGATTCAGTTAATGATTCTGACTGGGAATCACATAATTTAATTATAGCCGGTAACGATGATGACCGGGGAGTATATGTTGTTAATCAACAGGGTGGGGTGCATCAACTCGATTCAAGAAACGATGATGTCGATGTTGTAATAACTCAGATTGGTTCAGCACAGAGAAGCATTCCTATTCTCGGAACCGCAACAACCCGGATGTTTACCGCACAAAGCGTTGATCGTAAGAAGTGGAACAATTGGGACTTACATGCTCAGTCCTCTGACTTTAACGAATCAGATGCTACGATAACAGCAATAACAGAAAATATTGATGATACTATAAGTATTGGAACAATTAATGAGTATAATGGTGGGTTACTATCTGTAGGCGAAGATGTTTCTTTACGTGGCAGGTTTGGAAACAGACGGGCTTATGGGTTACAATTTAAATTAGACACGACACAGGGAAGACCAAAATTTAGAGCAGTAAAAATTGCGGGAGCGCAAACCTTTAGACATTTAGAAAAGGCAGATTAATGGCAATACTAGCAACAGGAAATACGTTCGCTGACGGCGATCAAGTCACTTCGACTAAATTGAATAACATTGCTAATGCAGCAACTTTTGCAGCGGACGCAGTGGACGATAGCACAACCGCACTTAGCGGAGGAAAGATTATCATCAAAGATGGAGGTGTCACTCCGGCAAAACTTTCTACAAACCATCCAAATTGGGACTCAACTGGTCTTGGTGTAGGCACCAGTTCACCCAGTTCAAAGCTGGACGTAGAAAGTAGTAGCAGTAGTGCAGATGGCGTAGATATTAATAACACGTCTACGGGTGATCCCGTTATAGAATTTCAGTTATCAGGCACCGCTACATTTACAATGGGTGTGGATAATAGTGACAGTGATAAGTTCAAAATTGGAACCACTGCTGTTGAAACTGCAACATGCCTGACAATAGATAGCACCGGCCCACAACTTACCATTGGCAATGGTGCAGCAGCAGACACTGCTATTATATTCGATGGTAATGCCCAAGACTTTTACATAGCTCTGGACGATAGTGCTGACGATTTATTAATTGGTCTTGGTTCAACCATTGGAACCACACCTGCAATTGCTATAGATGAGAATTTACAATCCACATTTGGTGGAGATGTTATTATTGGTGGCACGACCCCAACATTAACTATTGGTGATGCGGGAGCCGAAGACACAGCAATCGTCTTTGATGGAAATGCAAAAGACTTTTATATAGCCCTAGATGACTCAGCAGATAAGCTGGTTATCGGAGAAGGCTCAACTGTTGGAACCAATAGCATTTTAACCATTACAGACGATTCTGTCACCATTGGTGACGCTTCTGCGGTTGATACCAAGATTGTTTTCGATGGGAACGCACAAGATTTTTATATTGGATTAGATGATAGCGCAGATGATTTGGTTATCGGTCTTGGAAGCACCGTAGGAACTACTCCCTCCATCTCGGTTGATGAAAATCAATTGGCCACATTCGGAGCTGGAATTACATCCACAGCAGCAGCCAACACATTGGGAGCCACCAGCTTCAATGATGCTGACATCACTAATGTTGGGTCGATTGCGTTAGATACCATTACTAACGATGGAACCGATGTAACCATAGACTCCAGCGGAGACATAATTTTAGACGCAGACGGAGCAGACATTAGGTTAAAAGATGCTGGAACAGAATTTGGAGCCTTCACAAACTCATCAAGCAGTTTTGTTATAGGTAATTATATATCTGACAAAGATATAATATTTAAGGGCAATGATGGTGGGTCAACAATCACTGCTTTAACGCTTGATATGTCAGACGCAGGCGCAGCAATCTTTAACGATAAGATTGTCGCAACAGAGCTGGATATTTCAGGCGATATGGATATCGATGGCACAACAAATTTAGATACAGTAGATATTGATGGTCCAGTCGATATGTCCTCCTCCTTGACACTAGATGGAGACTTGTATGTTCACAAACCGGCTGATGCATGGTCCGCAAATACTACTTGGTTAGGTATTGATACCCTTGGGTCAATTAATTCGGGCGGGTCGTATGCTGTCACCTTAAATGGTAACGGTTATCGTGCAGATGATGGTGAATGGACAAGTCATGGAACCGATAGTGAGGATGGTGCCACTCAAATTCACCTGTTCCCAGAAGGATACATGACATTTTGTACAGCTGCTGATTGGCCCACTGGGTCTGGCACCAGTGTAACTGAACGAATGAGAATAGATGGTTCGGGTAACGTCGGTATTGGAGACACTACCCCAACTTATAAATTAGATGTCAATGGAACCGGCCGATTTACAGGTATTGTTACATTTGATAGTAATTTAGACATTGCTGGTGATGTTGATGTCGATGGCACACTTGAAACTGATGCATTCTCTATAAATGGAACAACTGTTTCATCAACGGCAGCAGAACTCAATCTGCTGGATGGTTCTTCTGCCGACACTGTAGTTAATTCAAAAGCTGTAATTTACGGATCAAGCGGAGAAGTAGCTGGAACCTTGTCTACTGCTGCACAAGGCAGCGTAACCAGTTTAGGGACACTTACAGCCCTCACAGTAGATAATCTTGGTGTTAATGGTAATACTATTACAGCAAACTCTGGTGCTTTAAATCTTACACCTGCAAGTGGTTCTGCTATCGTTTTAGATGGAACAATCAATGTAGACGCAGGAGTCGTTACAGGTGCAACAAGCATTACATCCACAGCCTTTGTAGGGACATTAAGCACAGCAGCACAGGCTAATGTTACTAGTCTTGGAACACTCACCACCATTGATGTTAATGGCACAAGCAACTTAGACGCTGTAGACATTGACGGTAATGTCCAGATCGACGGAACAGTTACAGTGGGCGTTAATGATACAGGCAAAGATGTTAAATTCTTTGGAGCAGCGGATGGAGCTTATATGCTGTGGGATGAAAGTGCTAATGATTTAAAGGTGGTCGGAGCCGATAACAACACAGGCTGGCTTTCTGTATGGGGAGGTGCCAATCGCCGTATCCACATGCAGACTTACGTAGATCGGGGATTATTGTATCTGTATAATGAGCATAATGACGCCGCATTTCGGGCGAGTATTAATGCTTACGGAGCATACATCCATCTCTTTAATTCCAAGGACGATGGGAGCGAAGAGGAAAGAGTTAAGATGGGAGTTGATAACAATGATGACGGTTACATTGAGGTCTATGACGACGGCGACACCAAAGTAGTTGATATATCTGGAAATGGAAACGCATCATTTTCAGGAGCTGTTTCAAAGGGAAGCGGATCGTTTAAGATTCCCCACCCATTAGAATCTAAAAAGGAAACCCATCACTTGGTTCACAGTTTTATTGAGGGACCACAAGCTGATTTAATTTATAGAGGGAAAGTGGATCTTGTTGATGGATCTGCTGAAATAGATATAGACACTGTCAGCGGAATGACCGAAGGAACTTTTGTTGTTCTTTGCCGAGACATTCAAAGCTTCACGACCAATGAATCAGGTTGGACTGCTGTCAGGTCCAGTGTGTCGGGTAACATTCTGACAATTGAGGCACAAGACGCTACATGCACAGATTCAATTAGTTGGATGGTAGTTGGTGAACGTCAGGACGATCACATGATGAACACTGGCTGGACCGATGAAAACGGAAAAGCTATTGTAGAGCCTTTAAATCCAGAGCCAGAGGAAGAAGAAGAAGACGATGAGTGATATTACAGAAATGATCCCAGAATCCATTAGCGATATTGAGATATTGGAGAAGCTAACCCCATTTCAGAATCAATCACATATCCTGCCGGTGGATGATAATGAAACTCATGCCGATATATTAGAACGGCAGATGCTTGAAAATGTATTGAATGGTGAACCTAATACATTTCTATGCTCAGAATTACCCGAATGTGTTAATCATTATTTTGCTCCGGGGATTTATCTGAGAGAACTACACATGGCTAAAGGACTGGTTGTTGTCGGACATAGGCATAAAACGGAAACGGTAAATATTCTTCTAAAGGGGAAAGTAGCCATTATTGAAGACGGAAAACTTATATATAGAGAGGCTCCATTCACCTATGTTTCTCCGGCAAAACACAGAAAAGCTCTTTATGTAATAGAAGATATTATATGGCAGAATCCTCATCCTTCTGATGAAACTGACCTTGAAAAATTAGAAGATATTTTCATAGAAAAAAGTCCTGCATTAATGGAGTTTGAAAGACAGATATTAGAGTTTAACGAAGAAAGGAAATTAGTATGAGTTGGGCAATGGTAGCTTCAGCAGCTATAGGCACAGTGAAAGCAGCAGCTTACAGCGCAGCGGGATCAGCACTTACATCAGCACTTACCTCTTCAGGAGGTGGTGGTGGAACAGGCGGAACAGTGAAAATAGATCCGATTGATATAGAAAAGGTTCTTAAATCAACTGCCAAAGGATTCGAAGAAGCAACTCCGGCTATGATTAGAGCCGAAGAAGCAATGCGTCCAGCTATGCAGAGGCAGGCTCTAGAGGATGCCAGAACGGCTTTAATGGGTGCTGATCCCGCTCTCAGAGAAGAAAGAGACATAGCGGAGGCTGCTGTAAAAGCATTAGAAGTTGGTTTATCTAAGGCCACGGCTGAAATCCGAGCTAAGGAATCCGAGATTGAATCAACGACCTTTAATGTTGAAGACCAAAAGGAGGAATGGGAAAAAACCAGAATCCTTTATCAGGATGAGTTAAAGGCAACAGACAAACTCCAGACCGAGTATGAGGACTACACTAGCGATTTTGGGAAATTAAAAGATTTTAAAAATAAATATTACCCATTAGTCGAGATGTCAGGTCTCCAGAGAGGTAAACTTAAAAAATCAACAAAAGGAATTTTTGCTACTGATATTACAAGATTAGAAAAGCTAGATGCTAATTGGAAAACTGCCCTTGCAGATGCTTTGGTCATTGAAGAAAAACTCGGTGAATCCTATGCCGATGCGGGAAAGAGATATGACTGGCTCGAAACACAGGCAGAAGAGGCAGGATTCAAAGATGCAACGTCCTATCTTGATGATCTTGAAAAGAATTACACTGAGGGTATTGGTACTCTTGATGATGAAATAGCAGCTCAGCCTGAAGACGTTGATGCATATGAACCTTATATTAGGGCTGAAAAAGCATTTAATGAAAATAAGAGAGTAGAATTAGGAGAACTTGCTAATCAAATTGAGAATTTGAAAAAAACTGGGCAATTCTCTGATGAGAATTATGAAGCATTAAAAGGAGAATTTGAGGATACGGCTGCTGCGGTTCTTGAGGGTAGTCCGGGTATACTCGACTTGGCTGAATATTCTGTAACCAGACAAGCAGGTGTTGGTGAACGCTTGAAAGAAGCTGCCTTAAAAAATGAATTTCGGATCATGCAGGAATTGGCTCCTAAGTTGGTTGAGATGTATCGGGAGACTAATCTACCCGCCGCAGCATTAGCTAACCTAGTAAAGGAACAGGCGGATCTGATGATAAAAGAACCAAATCGTTCTTTTAGTGATCAACAAGTAGCTTTAACTGAACTAAGGAAAAACCTTGGTTTGTCCCCGGATAAAAAAGCACTGGAAACTAAAGTGGCAGACGCAGTATCTACGTTTATAGATCAAAAGTCTCTTGGTTCTCCGCAAATTCAAACAGATTTATCAGCTAAAGTTGGATCTTTGATGTCGGGGCCATCAGCAGGTGAAGCAGAAAAAGCACTTTACGGAGCAGCCTTCGATGAACAAGGAGCAAGGAGAGGTCCATCTCTGGAAGCACAAAAGTTGTCTACATTTGGACAAGGACAATTGGCTTCTGAATTAGCGGCCCGTGGACCATCGGCTGCTGAAACCGCCCTTTTAGCAGCAGGTGGAGCAGCACCCGGCGGGGCAGCACAAGCAGAGGAACTATCGAAATTTGGAATAGATCAATTGGCTGCGACAGCGACACCTGCTGGATGGGCTGAAAAAAATTTACTAGCAGCCGCTCAGACAGCAAAAATAAGACCAACAGAAGCAACGAATTTTGCACGATTCGGAATAGACCAAATGGCTGCGACAGCGAGACCGGCTGGGGCTGCTGAAAAAGCTTTACTAGCAGCCGCTCAGAGACCAACAGAAGCAACGGGTTTAGCACAGTTTGGAGCAGATCAATTGGCTGCTACTGGTAGAACGGCTTCACCTGTAGAAACAGCATTGGGAACCGCTGCGGCGGATCGTTTAGGCTTCGAACAACGGCTAGCTGGAATGGGAGAAACCGATATAAGAACGGCGGCACAAGCCTTGTTGGGACAAGCAGCAGGTGGACCTTCTGCTGTTCAACAAAATG
>Ga0208010_1000146_pt1 | contig 22735 bp, 27 predicted proteins | sample 2_EtaG_FD_184074 | JGI IMG/M metagenome (GOLD analysis project Ga0208010, IMG submission 184074) | Marine viral communities from the Subarctic Pacific Ocean - 2_ETSP_OMZ_AT15125 metaG (SPAdes) (version 2) | ecosystem: Environmental > Aquatic > Marine > Oceanic | place: Pacific Ocean | collected... | reverse complement strand
GTCATCATCTATGGGCAGGGGATGGTGCCCCGCCCCCGGTGAGGGGGGCGAGGCGAGGGACCTACACCAGTAGGTCCGCCAGCGCCTTGACGGCTCTGACTTTCTTCCTGCGCTTGCCGGGAGGCTCAAGCTCCCAGTAGCCCAGCGAATCCGCCAGGGAGCACACGAGTGCAGCGGTCAGCTTGCGCTGGTCGCCTACAGACATGGTATGCCGCGACGTGTCCGTGTTGTCATCCCATCCCTTCTCGTTTCCAGGGAATTTCTTCATGGTTTTCTTTCCTGTTGTTGTTGCGCAGCCCGCCCCGCTGCGTTGGGGATTAGTATCGGTAGATGGTAGCCCCCACCCCCGGAGGGGTGAGGGCCGTGCGCGCTATGCGTCAGCGCGTTCGACTTCGAAACCCTGAACATTCTCAAGGTCCCAGAGCCAGAACATCACTTCGTCGCCCATGGCGTTATCCGCCTCGCTGCGTCGAAGGCATGGGGGGCTGATGACCAGCGGGCCACCAGCGATTTGCAGTGTGAATACCCACACTGCGCGGCCACCTGGACCGCAGGGAATTTGTATTAGTTTGAGCATTATGCTCTCCGGTTGAGGGAAGTGGGGAGCGGGCATCGTGCCCGCTCCCCGGGTGAAGCTTGTCAGCTTCCCAGAACCTCAGCGTCGGCCTTCGCGGCATCCCGCTTGGCCTTAGCGTCAGCTTTCGCCTTCGCCTTGGCCTTGGCTTCCTTGCGCTCGGCCTTGAGCGCGGTCTCGGCCTTGACGAGGCTCATCTTCTCGCGGGCAGCGTACTGGCGTACATCCTGTTCCCACTGAAGCTGTGCCCGCTTGGCCTTGACCTTGCCCGGGATGGCCGCGCGTTCCTTCGCTTCGTAGGCCTCGACGGCACTATCGATATCGAAGGTGGCATGCGGCCACAACTCGAGCGCCCGCTCAATCGCGTCCGTCGGCTTGGTGAAGTTTTCACCAGGCTCCAGGTCAACGAAGACACCGCGTTCAGCGGCATCCTCCGTCATCGGGAGGTAGCAGACTGCATTCCCCCGAACACTCTTGTAACAAGCAGCAATAAGGTTCCGGACATCTTTTGTGGCTTTCGCCATAATTACTCCATTGGAGCGTAGTCGCTCCCCATTGACCCCGCCGTGCCAGCGACACAACACGCGCCGCCATCCACGGCGAGGACAAAGAGGGAACGACCCAGAGGGTCAAGCTCAAAAGACGATAGAAGAATTCGCGCCGGCACTTTTTCCCAGGTTACGGAGTCAGAAGTCCTCTCCGGCTGGTAGACGCTCGATGATGTCTGGGGGCCCGATGTTTCCCGTGTTCTCCGTTTGGTACTGAGAGTTTTACGCACCCTGACATCAGGGTCCAATCGCTGTACGCAATCCCTTGACACTGCCAAGTAGCTGGAATTGCTACGGAAAAAAAGGCGAATTATTTTCAATTCATTTCGCCAAACGCTGTACGTCGAGCCTGCCGCTCTTGACGTGTCATGGCATCAGAGCACCATGGGTCGGCGCGCTTCGCTCCCCCGGAGGTGAGCCCAGCTAGTGCATGCTCCCGGTAGCGAGCCACAGGAGCGCACCGCCAGGCCACGCCCCGGCTTCCCGAAAGATAAGAGGAACCGCGCGCATGCGTCGCGAGCAGTATCTTTTCGCGCGCACACGAGGACCATCCCCCCTTCCCGCCGCAAACCTCTTTTTCTTGGGACTCCTCTCGCACAAGCAAACCCCCTCCTGTTTTTCACGGGAAAAGTGGCCATAAAAATTAATGACAGTCCCGCCGGAAAAACCGCGCGCTCCTTGCGGGGAAACTTCTCCGTGACTAATATGTACTAATGCGAGATCCATGGATGGCGCTTCCACGCTGCTCAACGAAAATCCCCCATAAACAATTCCAGGGAACGAGCGTGACGCTGTACCACTGGGCACTTGCCAATGGTTTCTACACGCCGCTCATTCAGCGGGAAAAGAAATGGGGGATGTGTGGTAACAGTCGGTTCCGGAAGTCCTTGGAAGGAATCCGGTGGATGATCTGGAAAGATTTAGACCTGTGTCATGGGGTCTTCCACGACGGGTTCCTGGTCGCGCCCAAGGAATGGCCCAAGAAGTCTCGGGAGGCATGGGGACTCAAGGAGCCGCCCAGCCCATATGAAGTTGCATGCGCGATCTTGGTAGAACCCCAGAAAGGATTCTGGCAGCTTGCGAAAGGAGCCGATCCAGTAGCCATGTCCGTGACGTACTGGTGGCTTGCCGGGCTCCACGGAGAAGCTATCAGCAACCTCCTGGGCGGAAGACGCTCTCTGATGTCAGGCGGCTTTGATGTCTTAATGTCCCAGTTCATCCGGCACGCTATGACGAAGAAGCGTTTTGCCGTCTGGGCATTAGGGACGGATCTTACCCCGGCGTGTACTTCACGTCACGTTGCTCGCGCAGCTTTGGCCTTGATGCGGGGAACTCCAATGCGGAGGGCGGGGGGACATAACGGGGGGAGCAGCTATGAAGATAAAGCAGCACTGAAGAAACTACTCGGTCATCCCTACCTGGTGGGGCAGCTTCGAAATGGGGTTCGGTTTGCCCCAATAGATCGTCCGCTCTATAAGGATGGTATCGTCTGGTCGGATCTCGCGGCTAAAATCGAGTGGCTCTGCCAGAATATGTCCGGGGGGAAAAGAGTGTTGGGTGCTCGAAAAATCTTGGCGCAGTACCCCGAGCAACACCCGGCATGGCTTAGAATGACTCATGTTTAGGTATAATGAGCCCATGGAAGATGACGACTTGACTCCCGAAGCTATCCTGAAGATGGCCCAGGCTGGGAAGCTAAGAAGTTCAAATGACCTGAAAGACTTCGGGGCCGAGATGATGGGAGCCATCGCTCGGAAAGAAGTCACAGTCTCAGCCGCGCGCGAGATGCGGCAGTGGGCAGAACTTGTCTACTCTCTGATTCAGATGGAGCGGATCAGCGGTGGGGGAGACTCCAGCGTGAACATCATTGGACAGCTTGTGCAGATGAGCGGTGAGCCCGCCAAGCAGATTGTCGATACCACTGTGGAAGAGACACCGGAACTTGATATCCTTGATGTCGATGTCCTAACTGGCTGAAGGAGACTAAGATGCCCAAAACGCCCCGATTGACCCTTACAGACAAGCCCGACTACGAGGGGGCTGTCCAGGAAGCACTAACTGAGCAGCAGCGGCGCTTTGATCTTGCTCAGGAGGAGCGTCTTGGCCCGACCCAGAGTGCCCGCAACTTGCCACGCGGAAGGTCTTCCCAAGAAGTTGCTCCCCAAGAAGTTGCTCCCATATCGCAAAAAGAATGGGGGCAGCGTGCAGCGCTGGGAATGGTCGAGCTTGATGAGACGCCAAAACTGCCTCAGGTTGACTTGGATGTCGATGCGCCCGAAGAGGATGAAGGGAGTAGGGGGTCTGGCTCGACCCTATTAGAGCAATATCACACCAGGCAACTTCCAGGGTACGAAAAACCAGAGCGCGGATCTAACGAAGAGTGGGCCGAAGTAGAAGAGATTACTAAGACACTTGAGCTTGATCCACCTTGGTACAAGAAGGCGGCTAAATACTTGACGGGCGGGGAAGCTGAAGAAGACGTAGGGCGGTTCTTCACCGAGTTCCCAGGTCGAGTCGCAGAGGGTGCTGAGATTGTAGGCACTGAGTTCATGAACTTTGCAAATGAACGGTTCGAACAGGAAGCTCGTGAAGAAGAAGCGTCTAAAGAGCGCAGTCGTGTTCTTCGTGAGGAAGGTATTGGTTCGTATGTTGACCAGTTCGTGACGGCACAGCCTGAGTTGTTCAAGGCCCAGCCGGAACATGAAAACACCTTGAAGCGTATAGCAACCGGCGGCATGACAATAGACGAGGCCCAAATGGGGTTAGCGGGTGCCTCATTAGACCCGAGCCCGGTTTCGTACCTGGCAGACCTTACGTCAGCGGGGTTGTACCTATACGAAGGTGAGCCTGGCTATGCCGCTCTCGCAGCTTCCCCGATTGGCCTTGTTGGCGGTGCGGGGGCATTCAGTGCGTACACGGCAGTAAAGGCGGTAAAGCTTGCTAAGGCAGCCCGGCAAGCGGAGGCTGCCGGTGACCTTTCAAAGGCCGAGAAGCTACTTGCAAAGGCGTCACCGATGTCTATTGCGGGCGCAAAAACAGCCGATGAGGCGGTTGAGGCCGCTGAGATGTGGAGGACCATGGGGACGAAGTCGCCGTATTTCCAGAGGTGGTTTGGCGACTCTGTGATGACACACAGAAAGAGTGGCATTGGCCCCGCAGCCCTCGGAGAACGCGGTCACCTACAACCATGGCCTGGCGATCCGGGCTTCGATGAGCCAATCAAGCTCTACCACGGGACAAAGGCTGGTAAGGAAATCGAGGCAACGGGTGTCCTAAGGCCCGGGACGGGTGGTATTGAGACGGCTGGCCGAGGCATTTACCTGACGCCAAACCCCCGCGTTGCCGGTGAGTATGCTGGTAGCGGTTCGATCATGCCCCTATATGCCAATCTACGAAATCCATTGGTATCGAATCGACTACCACCCAAAAAGTTCACAGACGGGGTTGCAGACGAGCTTGAAGCCCTCGCCAAGACCATGGATGACGTACCCAAACATCGACAAGAGTTGTTGGTTGATGCTGCAAAGTACCGTGATCGCGCTTATCTCGCGCAGAGAATGAAGCACCATGAGGGCTATGAGGGCTTCTACTCCGTTATGGGTGATGACCTAAGCAAAAGTTACTACTATGTCAGAAACAACGTGGTTCCGAAGCATTTCGATGGAATCATCCTGCATCGGCCAAAGGGCCATGCGATAGAAATCGAAGTTGTTGTTTTCAACTCTAATCAGGTAAAGTCGGCCACGGGCAACGTCGGAACCTTCTCGCGCGCAGACCCCAGATATAGTCATGGCATTGGCCCCATGATGGGCGCAGGCCCCGCAGCGGCTGCGATACGCTCACAAACGAAAGAGTCGGAGTAACCGATGACTACGAAGACCGAGGACGACAACCTATGAGTTGGATGATGAATGACCTTGTCTGCCACGACTGTGGGCATCGAGAATACGAAGTCATGTATAGACGCAAGGATGGCCCTGACAGCTGCCCTGAATGCGAAGTGCCCATGTCGGTGAGCCTCAGCGGTGTCACGCTGGAGGACGGAATAGGTCGTGGCTAAGAAGCCCAATGCCCAGCAGATGCTCACGTTCCTCCGGGATCCGAGCAAGTCGTTGCCTGCGTTTGGGGAGGTACATGACCAGAAGACCAGTAAGTTCGTCAAGTATGACCCCACCCGCATCACGTACAATATGCAGAATGAGGTTCTGGACTACCTGAGCAACACTCCGCGAACACAGGTGGGTCAAACCAAGTTCCTGACCATTCTCACAGCCCGTCAGATGGGGAAGTCGCTCTCGGTCGAGTACGGATGCTACCCAAAAGCTGCTTATTCGCCGGGTTGGGACCACGTTTGCATCGCGGATAACAGTGATCGGGCCGAATATCTCCACAAACGAGTCCACCACCTCCACGGAAAGTGGCCCGAAGACATCAAATCTCCCACCATCCACTCACGCGAGAGTCGCCAGCTTACTTTCAAGCATGAGATGGGCGGAAAGATGCGTATTCTCAGTGCTGAAGCCGGTGCTGTGGGGATCGGACAGTCACCAGACTCTTTCCACGCCTCCGAGTGCGCCTTCTGGGCGGACTTTTCGGGCTCGATGTTCCTGATTTGGCCCTCGTTGGCCAATCGGGACGACGCCTTGGTCGTTTTTGAGTGTACTCCATGGGAAGCGCGGTCGGATTGGCACGAGCACTGCCTGACTGCCAAGGCTGGGCAAGGTCGTCACCTCTATAAGTTCTTTCCCTTCTGGGATGGCAAGCTGAATCGGCGTCCTTGGGACAAGACCTGGTCCATAGACAATGAAGAAGTCTCGATGCTCAATAAATTCGGGCACCTGGGCCTCACAAAAGAGAATTTGGCCTTCAGGCGCTTCATGTTGAGCACAGATCAGCATCTGAGGCGGAAGCCAGAGCTTTTTCGGGTCTTCTACCCCTCAGATGACCTCGAATGTTGGATTTCGGCAGCAAATGCGGCCATTCCGAACCATGCTTTGGATCGGCACAAGGAAGCCGAGACCCAACGGTGGATTGGACCCTACATGGAGTATGAGAAACCCGAATATGGCGCACATTACGTCATCGGGGCGGACCCATGTGGGCATGCTGCCCGAGATCACGCCTCTTTTCAGGTGTTGAAGTGCTATGAGGGTGAATGGACCCAAGTGGCCTGCTATGCCGAGCATTCGGACCCGTTGGAGTTCACTCAGAAGCTTGTTGAGGCCGGTATGCGCTTCAATCGGGCAAATATCGTCGTAGAGTCGAATGGAGTCGGTCAGGGCGTCATTTCCCTTCTAAGAGACTGGAATTACCCCAATATCTTCTTCGAAAAGCATAAAAAGCCGGGTTTTACCAGTACTTCCAAGTCTGTGGACGAAGCATTGGGCTGGCTGATCGATGGGCTGCTTGATGAGCTTGTTTTGCGGGATAAGAACACCATAGAGCAGTTGATGTCCTACAAAAACGATAAACGCATCGAAGAGGGCGCAAATTCCGAACTTGTGCGGGGACAACCCAATCGGAAGCGTCGAGATCGGCATCATTGGGATAAAGTCTCTGCATTGATCATGGCAATCGTCGGTGCGCGTTGGGCACCGAGTCGCCGCCGCCCATTTACGTCCCCAGAGGAGAATGTGATCGAGTTTCGCCCAATGACGTATGATGAGCGAGTTCAGCACCACAAGGACCTTCATAAGAAGAAGAAAAAGTCCCGAAGTAAGTATTGGCTCTAAAAGTGTTACACTCACAAAGATTCCTGGGAGATGGAAATGCCTGAAGCAAAGAAGCCAGAAGAAGAAGACGAGGGAATGAAGGCGATTCGAGAAGCCGCCGAAGGCGTGGAGGTTATCGAGGAGAGGGCCCCACCCCCGATGCGCTTGAAGAAGCTTGCCCCGCCCGCTCCCCCCACGCCGAAGGCCGAGGATCCCAAGACCATCGCGGCTCGGGAGGCCCTTGAGGCTGAGAAGAAGGCGAAGGAAAAGGCTAAGAAGAAGGATGATGAGTAGTGGGCCTCAGCACCAAGACACTCAAGTCCCTGATCGACGCTCACGTCTCCAAGGCGAATAAAGAGCACAAGATTTGGGACAAGTGGCGGGCATGGTATCGCTCTGAGTTTTGGGGCGAGATGCTCGATGAGGAGAACGATAGTCTCCTTGTTGAGAACAACTACCTCTACGCCTTCACAGACACGATGGTTGCGAGTGTTTGTCCGCCGACTCCCCGAGTGACGTGCCTTCCCCGTCGGCGGGATGAAGAAGCGGAAATGGCGGCTAAGTACCGGGAGGCACTCATCAATGATGTGCTCTACCGTGCCAAGGCCCATGAGATTCTCTGGCGAATGTCTACGATGGCTTCCGTGTATGGGCGGTCCATCGTAAAGAGTGTCTGGAGCTTCACCCTGAATCGTCCCGATTTCTTGGTCATCGATCCCAGGTACTTCTTCTATGACATGACGGTCAGTCGGTGGGATGACATTCGATACGCTATCGAGGTCACCACGCTTACCAAGGATGAGTTCAACGCTCGAACGGCTCGTCGCCAGAAGAAGCGGGGAGCGATGGAGTATGACCCAGAGGTCGCATCCAAGGTCAAGTTTGGCTCATTCCCGAAGTGGCTGTCTGATGGAGAAGACACCTCAGCTAAGCTCTCAGAGGAAATGCGGAAGACCTTCGAGTGGGTCGTTGTGTATGAGGTCTATGACTTTACCAACGATCGGTACTACCACATGCTGGAAGGATCAGAGGATCCGCTGTTTGCAGGGGAGCTTCCATATAGCTTTGTACGCAACCCCTTCCACCGACTCATCTTCAATGACAACTTGTCGGACATCGGTGGCATGTCCGATAGCCAGCTTGTGGAACGTCAGCAGCGCCGATTGAATGAGTTGGACACACTAGAGCTTAGGCACGCGCAAGCTTCTATCCCCATCACCGTCGTTAATGAGTCCCTCTGCGATAATCCCGAAGACTTTATGGACCAGGTCTCAACGGCTACAAGTCCTGGGGATGTTGTCCGTTTGATGGGAAAGAACTCAGCACCATTAGGAGAGATTCTTGGGCAAACGCCAACCGCTTCGCTGGTACCTGAGTTCGATACGATTCGTGATCGCATCGAAAACACGATCCAGTTTGTACTCGGCATACCTGAATATGCTCGTGGTGTCGCAGGAACGTCAGAGGTTGCAACTGAGCTTGCCCTCGTGGATGCGGCGATGCGGACGAGGCTCGGAAGACGCACAAAGCTAATTAATGGCGTCATTACCCACATGGCGGTCTCTTCTATTGGTCTCTACGAGGAGTTCCTGTCGTCAGATCGGGAGATCCCTGTTCGGGCTACGGGAACTACGGAGGCTCTGCCGGTCGCACGCCGCCACTTGCAGTCCCGAGATCCAGCCCGTGCTGACGAGATGCGGGCACGGGGCGAAGCAGTCGAGGAGCCGCTGGAGGTTGACTACGAGGTCGTTCCCTACAGCCCGACTGAGAACTCCAAGACCGCTCAGATTAAGAAGATTCAGAACTTCTTGGAAGTTCTCTTGGGCTCTCCGGACGTGAATCAGAGAAGCCTGGTCAGCCACATTCTTGATCTCCTCGACATGGGGAAGGATGTTCTTTCTACGGAGGAAGAGGCTGCCGCTGCCGCTCAAGCTGCGGCTGGAGGTCCTCCGGAAGCAGGCCCACCCGAAGAGATGCAACCCCCTGGTGAGGATGTTCTTGCGACAGGTGGAATGCCTGAAGGGGTCACCGGAATTCCAACCGACGCTCTGAGTGGAATGGCTGGTGGTGCAGGTCGTTCTCAACCCATTGGACCCATTGTAGGATAAAAAAATGCCTCGATACCCATTCTCAGGACCCGAACGCCAAGAAGCCGCCCGAGAGGCTGTCGAGCTTCAAGAGGGAGAGAAGAAGGCCGAGGGCTTCTTGATGCCTCCTGCTGCTATCGGAGATGTTGCGCAGGGTGAAGAGGGTGGTGTAGATATTCCTGAGCAGGGTGGCGGAGAGGGAGTGCCCTCTGCGGATCCCAGGGATGTCGAGCTTATGCGGGATATACCAACCCTGGGCGGCGAGGGGGGTGCGCCCACAACAGTTTCTCCCGGTGAGCGTGAAATCCTCGAACAAACGGGCGCAGAGACATGGGGCCCAAGAGAGGAGCACCTGACTCGGGATCGCTCAGATCTTCCCCTCCCTCAGATGTCTTTGCAGGCACTTAAAGATGCTAGAGAGAGACTTGTTGTTGCCCTGGCTACTGAGCCTTCTGGATCTCAAGCTGATGCTTACACAGTTCTTATGGGCCGCATTGACCGGGAGATCGCTGAGCAAGAGACGCCGGTTGCGGTGACAGAAGAGCCTGCGGTGGAGGAGCAGTAATGGCAATAGACAAGCCCCTGGGAGGGCTTCCACCTCCACTGGAAAAGCCCCAGCCAAAGCCCCTGCAAATAGCCGCTCAGCAAGGGCAACAACAAGTCCAGCAAGTCCAGGAGAAGCGTAAGGGCCTTCTTGGGCGACACAGAACGAAACAGGAACAAAGAAAAGCGAAACAGAAGTTCCAAGAGACGCTGCGTATGGAGGATCTCAAGACCCCCGAGGGGAAGCAGCGGCAACATGAGCGGGAGATGGCAGAGTCGAAGCAGAAGGCAGATCGTCGTGCTGCGTCTCAGAAAGACCTGACGGATATTCTGAGTTCTCCCAGCGTCGTTTCAAAATACATGTAGGAGAGGTCATGGGACCCGCAGTCATTATGATTCTAAGTAAAGTTGCCGAGACGGCAAAGAAGCGCGGAAAAGCGGGTGGGAGTCTCATAGGGAAGTATGGGAGCCAGGGCCCAAGTTTCGGGTCCTCGGAGAAGGAAGAGAAGGAAGAGAAGGAAGAGAAGGAAGAGAAGGAAGAGAAGTAGATGCCGTGGTACCACCAGAAATGTCCGGAGTGTGGTGAGGTAAAGGATGCTCCTCGAAGTGTTGAGGAGTACAAAATCTGCTACGAGTGCGGTGGTCCTTGCGAGGTGCTCATCTACCCGACAAGAACGGTTGGAATTGTCTTCTCGAACGCGCAAGAGAGCAAACAACTGGGAACTCGTTGGGAAACCAACAAGCAGAAGCGGGATTGGATGAAAGCCCACCCGAATGCAGTTGAAATGACAAAAGGGGACGCGAACGAGCAAGCCTTTAGTCAGCGCATTAAGCAGCAGATGCACGACAGCCTTAAATCACAGGGCTTGACGATCAACAACTACAAAGCTGGTTGCAGAGAGAGCATGCGGGCTAAGGCGCTCAAAAAAGGCAAGGCTGAAAAGAAGATCGTCCTTGACACAGGAACGGTTAAATAGGTAAAAAATTACGGGGACTCATGGCGCTTCAACAAAATCTCGAAGAACTCTCAGTAGAAGAACTTGCTTCTATGGTTCAAGGTAGTTCTTTTGATATTATTCCGTCCACGGAGGTTGCTCCGGGAATGGCAGAAGCGGGTGCAATACCAGAAGCTTCTGCGGAAATGCTCCCACCACCAGCCGAGCCAGGTATAGAGTCTAGTGAAGACATTTCAGATCGGCGTAGACAAGCTACACGCAGCCGCCTTAGGAACATGCGGGCCGCTCAGGACACCCAAATGGAGATCAGTTGATGCCGGGAACAATTGAAGAATACATGTCGGATGACAATACTCAGCGGGCAATCGATATTATCGATCAGGCAATCTCAGAGCAGAAGCCTGCGGCTGAGATCTTGAATGACCTGAGCGAGTCGGGCCTCCGAGTTTATACGTCCGAGGATACCGGCGAGATGCCTGAAGAGGGAGTTGATCCCTTGGAGATGGCCGGGCCCGAGGGGATGGAAGAAGCCCCTGAGGAACTGGATCCAATGGCGCTGGAAGAGGGCGCAGATATGCCGCCTCCCTCAGATCTTGGTCCTGGGCTGGAGCCGCGAAGCGGTGAAGAAGGCGGGATGCGAGACATGCGTATTGATGCTGTTCGATTTGCTCTGGATAAGGATAAGAAGAATCGAGAGCAGAGCGAAGAGGAGCTTGTTTAATGGATACCCAGACTAACCCAGGACCCGTGGAATCTGCTGGCGCAGAGGAATCGGCACCTACGGAGTCTCCCGAACCGTCGGGGTCAGAGGCGGAAACCAGTGAAACCATAGTGGCGAGTGGGAATTCGCCTGAATCTGTAGTCGAGGAGACTTCAGAGGTAGAGAAGCCGCAAGTACCGGGTCTTTCTGATTTTGACGCAAAGGGTTGGGATGGAAACATCGACAATCTTCCGGCAGAACTTCAGGATCCCGTCCGCTTTCTCCATAAGAACTTGGAAAGTGGGTACACTCAGAAGTTTCAGACTCTTTCGGATGCCCGGAAGAAGTTTGATGCGGACCAAGAGAAGTGGGCCACAGAGAAGGACGAATGGGGCAAGATCAAGGACGATGTCCTCTCAGAGAGAGACCTCCTAAAACAACTCCTGGATGGTGGAGAAGATCCTCGGATCAGCGAACTGACCAAGCAGCACGAGACTTCCTCGGCAGAGCTTGCTCGGATCAATGCTGATTTTGAGGAGTTTCGACGCTTGGTGGAAGAGGACATCGATACTCAGGCAACTGAGTTCGCTGAAAAGTTCTACCAAGAGCACCGAGAAGTCTTCGACAACGAAGAGTCTTCCAAGATCCTTAATGGGCTCTTGGACCAGGAGTGGGAGCCGGAACTTGCAGTTAAGCTTCTTCACCAATCTGAAGACGCCTTGAAGCTTGCTAATGAGCTTCGGGAAAAGGGAACTCCGCAAGGTGTTGCCGTTGAGCACGCGCTGCTCAAACACGGTGCCGCTAAGAAGAGAACGCCACGCCCCGGAGCAAAGATTACAGCAGGTGCAGAGTCAGCGAACAACCCTGCAAGCGTCCAAGGGAACACTGATTTTGGAACTACCGCCGCCGATGCCAGGATGGCTGCCGCTCAGGCTGCTATGAACTGGCGGAAGCGATCTGAACTCAAATAGGTATAGGAGACTCTCATGCCTACCAGTGCAGACGTACTGAACTTTGCTACACAAAAGCTCATCCCGAAGTGGACTGAGCAGTTTTTCCAGTTTCATCCCGTTTTGGACAAGATTGTCCTTCGTGGGAACATCGAGAAGGCACACACTGGTGCGCCCTACCTTGAGTTCCCCGTTGTGACGAATGGTCCTGGCGCTGTCACTCGTATCGAAACCGGCTCTGAGGTCTATTCCTCAACTCGTCGGACCGTCGGTACCCGTGGCCGCTTGTACTGTCCTCGGATGATCTATTCTTACATCATTCCCGGCAAGGATCTTGCTGAGGCGTCTGGTGAGACCGCTATCGCGCGTCTGCTGAAGGTTTATCCTGAGGCTGCGATGATGGAGTTCCATGAGATGATCGTCAACCAGATGGTCAATGGAAATGGTTCCACGGACAATGTCCAGGGCTTTATGACGTTGAATGGTGATGCTAGCTACGACACTGGTAGCGGCCTCACCGAGAACGGTGTCATGGAGTACAATGCTACGACCTCTCAGAGCAACACCGTCTTCAATATTGCGAAGGAAGGTGCTGCGAGTGGCACAACCGGTTGGTACAACCAGTATCGAACGCTTGATGGGAACGATTTCCCCACAAACGGTCTCGGACGCAAGATGATGCGCGAGGTCTACTGGGAGGGTTCCATGCAGGGTAAGGCTGGTGGTCCCGTCGATCTCATGTTGGGCGATATCGTTTCGTACAACAACTACTATGATGATCTGGATGAGCAGGTTCGATTCGCAACGTCCTTCCAGGGCGAGAAGGGTCGTCCGGTTCGCCAGGGTCTGCTGTTCCAGGAGGCTGAGTTCTACGTTGAGCCCTCGCTTGATACAACGCTGTCCGCATTCGGTACTACCGATACTGGTTCCGGTTCAACTTCTGAGTACCACCCGAATGCGGCGTCTGGAGGTGGACTTATCTACTTCCTGAAGACTGACACTTGGCACATGTACACCCAGGGTGAGAACTCCAACTTGGAGACCAAGGGTGACTTTGCCGTTCGTGGTCCGACCAAGGTTCCTGGGCAGGATGCCTGGGAGTGGGAAGTCGTTCTTGGTATGCAGCTTTACTGTGACCGCCTCAACGCCAATGGTGTTGTGACGGGTACAGCTACCCTTCCATAATCTATCATTCACTGATTTAAGGAGACAAAAATGTCTGCAACAAGAACTATGGGTATCGGTGTCACTGATGTGGACACTGAGGCCAAGCTTCCGCTAGGCTTTGAGTATACCGAGCCTGCTGACGGTAATAACCGTGGTGAAAAGACCTGGGTCTACATCCTCTGTGATGAAACCCTTGCTATCGGAGACATCGTTGAAGTCAACGGTGACTGGGGTAGTCCTTTTCACGGTATCCAAGGTAACGAAGACACGCCTCAAAAGCGCCTTCTCGGCGTAGCTGGGCATGTCATCGCTGCCGCCTCTTATGGATTCGTCCAGAAGAGTGGCTATGCTCCCTACATCAAGGGTGACGGTGGTGTCGGTGCTGGAGATGCGCTTGTCGCGCATACTCTTGGTACCGCTGATACCCTCGATACCGACCAGGGAGACATGGTCTTCGGGTATGCGCTCGCTGCTGATGCAACGGACGCCGATGTCCAAGCCATTGTCGGCCACTCTGTTCCTGTCTTCGCGGGCATGATCAAGTGTGGCGTCTGATAAATGAACAAGGGTGACATCCGCACCCGAGTTCTTGAACAGGTGGACTGGCAACCGGACCAGTCCACCTCGTTCAAGGACAAGATTGATCAGATGATCAATCGGGCTTACAACCACCTTGCGTTGGAGGCCCCTTTCCTCTTTTTTGAGGATCAATGTCGCATCATTACTGAGCCTGATGTCACCAATGGTACATCTACTGGTGACCTCTTGGGCCGACATGCCTCAGATACCCGGCTCCTATATCGGACCGTAACTGATGCTCACTTGGCGGACGGATCAGCGACTACGTGGAAGTTCGACGGTACCTGGGACGGTCGGATGATCGAAATCACTCGGACCGATGGAACAACGTATCGTCGGAGGATTCGAGAACTCCTCCGGGCTGATGATGGGGATCCCGAAGTCCATTATATCGTTCTTGACCAGCCCTGGGACCTCGGAGATGTCCTTTCTGCGGTTCTGACATACCGAATCTTTACTCCCGAATATGAGCTTCCTGCGGATGTCGTCGAGCTACGCTCCGCCCGCATTTATGGTGACACTCACTATGATTTGGAAGTTCGCAACCAATATGACATGGAACGCTACGACTACGTAGACTACCAGGGCACGCAACAAGGTCGGCCTACAGCCCTTTTTCGGGGGAGGCATCACCAGATTGATGCGCCCATGGTTCCGGCACAAATCAAGCTTACCGACGAGAACCAGACATCCCTGGCTTGGCAGGGGCCAGATAATCCAGGGACATTCGACTACTGCTTCACCTATGTGTGGGGCAAGCGAGACTCAGAGCTTCAGGCTCCGAATAGCCTCTTCGAGCCCAAATGGGAGAGTGCTCCGTCTCCAATCTCCCCAGAAGTCACTGCAGGCGCTGCGACCTCGATTCTTCTGACGTTCCCTTTCATCGATCAGGGCCTTGATGACTACTATTACCAGACGGGTACAACTCCGAGTGGTGTAGCTAAGCGCCCCCGAGAGCAGGGCTCGGGCATTAGAATCCGGATCTACGTTCGTCGCCATACGAATGACAACATCGACAAGATCCCCAACCACCCGATGAATGATGGCGTCTTCTATCTCCTGACCGAGATTGATGGAGGGGCTGATGATGGGCTGGTTCAGTACACCCATAATGGCAACATCATGCCTGAGTATCGGCGTCGTCTGAGTGAAACTCATGGGTATCAGACAATTCGACTGCATCCGATGCCTGATGCCCGCTATGAGATTGATTGCCGGTCTCTGCGAAAGCCGCAAAAGCTGATTAACGACCAGGATGCGCCACGAATTCATGTCGAAGCAGTTGAAGTCCTAATCCAGAAGACACTGGGCATGGTCCATCTTATGGAAGGGGCAGCAGACCTCGCAACGGATTCCGAGGCTCGCTACCAGTCAATGCTTCAAACCCTAACAAAGCGGTACGGAATGATCCCTCGATCTCGTCTCGTTAAAAAGATCGCCCGCGTCCGTCGCCCATATCGGGATGTGCGTGTCCGATTCACGGAGAGTAGCTAATGCCTACCGTTATGTACCCGCCCCCTGATCCCTCTGCCGTTTATTGGCGTCGTGAGAAGAACAGCGGGCAGTTCGAATATGCTTCCATCCAGTCAATGACCAAGGACGATCATGGAAACTGGAAGGCACTCTTCCTTGTCCCTGGGCAAGCTCCCTTCTACATCACCCAGTACGATAGCCATCTTCGGGATTGGGAGCCCATCTTTGCCCTGACGGAAAAGAATATGGAGCTTATCGTCGAGAAGATCGCCCAGAAGGTGACCGCCATCCTCTCGGAGAAAGGCCACTCACCTGGGGACATCGTTCCTGCGGCTATGGAAGTTGTCCAGCAGGAGAGTGTTGAGGAGGCGATTGAGGTTGCAGTAGAAGCCACAACCGAGGCTGCTGTTGAGGATCCCCCATCGGAGGATAACTTCGAGGCCGAAGAGGCAGCCATTACGGCTACTGATGATCCAGATTACTACATCAGTCCGGACTTCAAGAAGCAGAAGAAGGACTTTGTCTGCGGGGTGTGCGAGAAGCACTATGCCTATGAGAAGTCTCTCCGCAAGCACATCACCAAGGAACACAATATCTTGGGCAAGAAGATTGCTAAGTATGTCCAGTAGGGTTCAGGTTCCATGGCCGACACAAGAAAGAGGTTCACTCTTGATCCGGTAACTCTGCGCGGAGAGTCTACTAAGATTATCCTCGCCTCAGATACGGCGGGGGAGATCAAGAACTTCGAGCGTACAACAGAGAATACGCTCCGTGCCGTGCAGGGGCCGACAAAGCTTCTTCATTACAAAGGAACCACAGAAGGTACCGCTGAAGATACGGGCTTGGGGGAGAGGCTCTTTCTCGGTTTCTTCACGCAAAAGAAGCTCGGAGTCTTTCATGCTGTTTTGGGCTCAGGACGGGAGATTCTCCTTCTCCACACCTCTGCTGGAATCCATGAGCTTCGAATGGGTCGGCGTCAAACTGACGCTTCAGTCCTCAAAAACCTGATAGGAGACTCCTCAAAAATCCCTGGGACAGCGTGGACTCTTGCGGTCTCCGAGAACTTCGACATTCCTGTGCCCCTTTCTACTGGCACTTCTCCCTCTTTCCCCACCCAGTTCGAGGTCACAGACAAGGGAATTGTTATTGTTCCCCAGCAGTTTCAACGTGCCTACTTCTACGATGGTGACGTTGTTCTCCCCCTGGGCTTTGACTCTATCCCATCTCCTCCCATCGGAATGGGGCCTGCCAAGGATGCGGAGGGAGATGCAAACGGTGCTGGGTACCTCTATGACAACGCAAATCGGGGAAAGACGGTCATTACCGCGTTGGGCGGAGGAAGACTCGGGACGGTAGAAAACGTCACGGATGAGGATGGAGCACGACTACGGCTTCTCCCTGGCAGCTACAGAGCGGCTACTCAATGGGTAGACTACTTCGGGAATCTCTCTCCCATTTCGGGGAGATCTGGAGAGGTCCGGTTTGGGAGCCAGAAAGCCTCAGAGGACGACCGATCCGGCGACGATCTCCTGAAGGCAGTCATCTGGAATAATGTTGATTTTGGTCCGAAAGGTACCGTGGGACGACGCCTCTACCGAACAAAGGACCTGGTTAGTTCAGGCGAGGGGAGACTCTTCTTCCTCTCAGGCAACTCGGGCTTCTCTGGGATCAGTGCTTCACAAACAATCCCAGACAATATGTCCACCCACTTCGCAGACAATACGCCAGACGGGTGGCTTTCGGTTCCGGCTCAGACAGACATCGCCCCTGTCCCACCTTTCAAGCTATGCCGCTTCGCCTTGGGCCGACTCTGGATCGCGAATACTTCTACCGACCCAGGCATGATCCTTCCCTCTCTTCCAGGAAGGTACGGAACCTTCTTGGGGTCAAAGGCTATCACCCCTGATCCAAGCTCCGGGGAGATCACAGGTCTATGGAATACGGATGGGGGTCTCCTGGCCTTCACTTCAGGATCCTCGTTTCTCATCTCTCCGAATGATGCCGGGAATGGCTTCCGAGCAGCAACACTGAGTTCAACCGTGGGCTGCGTTGCTCCATCGAGCATCGCTTCGCTTCCCGATGGGAGCATCATCTGGTTGGGCCAGGAAGGTTTCTACCGCTATGCGGAGGGGAAGATCGAGCTTTCGAGCGGCCCGGTTGCTTCGATCCTTAATCGGATCACGAAGTCTCGTGCGCTCCAGGCAGTTGGTATCTTCGTCCCCGAGAGCCAGGAATACCGCTGTTGGATCCCCGTTGATGGGAACACGGAAAACAACCTCTGTCTCATCTACGATATCGATGGTTGGCGCAGGCGCACAAACGAGCATGTCTCTTGTGCTTGTGTGACCAAAGATCATCGGAAGTATGCGATCTGTGGGGGCACCGTATATAGCGGAACGGGCTTCACGGATACTCTGGCTTCGGCTGGAGGAGACTACGACAAGAAGTACAACGGGTACTTCATCCTGGATCGGGCAAATGCCTACGACTGGAAGGATGAAGATGCGGAAGAGACGCAGATAGAGCGCGAGTATGTGATCGAGACCTCTTGGATTGAGTGGGGCAGATCCAAAGAACGAAAATCCGCAAAGACTCTTTACCTTTCTCTGGTAGAATCCAGTCAGGATTCTATCGATATCCAGGTCTATCGAGATTGGAGGAAGGGAAAGGCCGTGTACTCGTCCAGTGTTGAATTGCACTCTCCCGAAGACATCCCACCGTTCTGGGGTGTTGATAAGATGGGAGTTTCAGGGGATCCAGAGGATTCAACAAAGGAATGGACCAAGAATCGCCCTCTATGGCGTCGAGTCGATGTATCGGTTCCGTCTTGCGAGGTTTACAAGATTCGTCTAACCAGCAAGTATCCCTTTGAGTTTATTGGGCTTTCGATTGATGAGGAGCCTAAGGTTGGTCCTACAAGTAGGATACCGTAATGTCTGAGATCTACCCGAAGTTTCAGATCCAGGAAGGCACTCCGCTTGATGTAGAGCGTGTAAACGAAAACTTCCGTGAAGTTGTTCAGGAAGTGAACGGCAAACTCTCGGAGAGCAACTTCGCCGCTCAGACCATTGAGTCTAATCGAATCTCAGAGGGTGCTCTTCTCCGCTTCCACAAGTTCTACGAGCCAGGCTCTATTGTATGCCAACGCTCGGATGTTACCGTCGGAGCGACTGTGGAACCCTATGCGGTGGGGCGACTTCCTAATACTGCTTCTGGGTTTTCCGCTCCTCGGGGGGGCTGTATCAACCTTCCCCTCAACAACACCTGGACGACAGTCGCTAAGGGTACAATCACAGCTCGAACGGGGCTCGTATGGGTCATGGCTTCTTGGCAGCAGACCTATAATGTTCCGGATGGGCGAGAAGAGATCTCGGCGGGATCGTCAGGGATATTCGCCAGATCAGACGAGCGAAATCTGGACACCGAGGACCGCTATCGGTTCTTCCCAGGAGTTCAGTACTGCCTCTCTATCGATGGGGCCCGGATCACAGAGACGACTGTAGGGGGATTGGACTCGTCAAATGATCCGTATGGCGATGCCTACGCTCTCTGGCACATGGCGGGGGTGACCGATATGATCTTTCCCATAAGCGCAGGGCAGCGGACGATATCCCTGGAAGCAAGGATCCCCATGGCGAACACGAATCATCCGCAGTTCACCGAGAATCGCTGTTTCTACACCATCGCCAGTCGAGAGCTAATCATCCTGGAGATGTACTAATGGCCATCAAATGGAATCCCATCTTGGAGGGCGAGGAGCTTCATGCTGATCGCGTTCAGGATATTGGCCAAGCGGTTGTGGACCAGATCAACGCTGTTGGGTCAAATCAGATTGCCGAGAGTGGGCTCAACTGGGAGAACTTCCAGTCAGATGCTGTTGTTATCCAATGGAATCAAAACATCGAAACTGGTACCCGAACCCTCAACGCGGATACTGCGGCTGCGTCTGGCTCAGCGTGGATGGGTAATCCATTCACGAACGAGGTAGATGATGCACGAGATCCTGAGTGGGATCTTAGCACTACCCCGACTGGGAACCAGCTTACAATCGGTTCTCCAGGATGGCAGAGGATACACAATCTTACCCTGGACTCAGCCGCTGATCTGAAGTCCGATAACAGCAATAGTCTACTGGTTCTCGGAGAATCCTACGCCTTTCTCCTCTCGAACCTCGCAGAAGATACGACTGAGCCGACTCCACACCATCTCCTCTTCACGGTTGTGGTCGTCAAGGCCATCAACGCTGTAGGTACGGAAGTTCTTGTTCCCCTCCCGACAACGCTTCGATGGGTAGGAGCGGATACAAACACGAACAACAGTCTCCCCACGGCCAGTGGTTGGGTCGCAACCGGGTACGGAGCAACGGGAAGCGGTTCTTATGCTTCTCAGAAGAACTGGATCCGAAAGAACATGCCATTTCGGACGCTGATTACGTATGGGGATATCCATGCTAAGACCTTCGACGGCAACGCCGAGGACTCTACAGATAACAACGACATCAAGCGCGTTCTCGGAGTCTCTATCTATGCTTGCCTCAAGAACTGCTCAAAGACCTGGCGTGGGTTTGGCACCAAGGCTGAGATTCGAGAGCGCGTCCTCACAGCTATCGAGTTTCGAGCCAAGGTCGCCAGCCTGACAAAAGAAACTGCAATCTCTTACCCCTAAGAACTATGCCAACATATTCAGGTGGGAATCACCAAGACTGGTCAACATCCTCTGTTCGAGACGGTGCAGAGGTTTCGGATCCCGATACGTACATGGGCCGGATGTACGCACCCCAAACGGGGGGTACGGGATACAACAGCTTTGAGGCCATTAATGGCCAACTCCAGAATGATGATTTGATCGTAGCTACGCCCATCATCTATCGCCACCTACAACGCAACTCGCTCTGTAATGGCAAGATGGTCGGCCTCACGGGGAATGGGGACTACCGAGCAGACTGCTTCTGGTCCGAGAGCACCGGAGATGGAAAGAACTACCGCCTCATCCCTGGCACGGGCATCAACTTCCATCTTCCCTCTGATTCCCTTGTAATCTTCACTTGGATGATTGGAGGAGCCACCTCCATCCGGTTTGATGAGAATCGAACGTGCCGGATGCAGTTAGTCATTGATGACTGGAGAGACACTGAAGCACCAACAACTGGTGTCGTTGCCCCCACGGGGCGTAGGCATCTTGTAGATGGAGTCCATGCCCCAGCGGGCTCAGGGACCTCCTCGACACGAGATTCGGCCAGGATTCGTCGGCCCCATCGTGATCGCGTATGGGCGGGCCACTATGGTGTAGAGCTTTCCGCTGGCTGGCACAAAGCTGGAATCGCAGCATATCAAAGAGATCGAACCCTGAAATTCCGCGTTAGGAACATGAAGGCGATTTGGTTTAGCAAATCCCCCCCTCTGGGCGAGTAGGAGAAAGAAATGGGACTCTTTCGAGTTGACCCCAAAAAGAAAATCGAGAGGCTGAAGCGGCGGGCGGCTGCTGGGAATATGCGCGCCCAGCAGAAGGTGATGACCTCTCAGGCTTATGAGCAGTCCCAGAAGCAGCAAGGGGCTCCGACAATCACGGAGAAAGAACTTGCTGGGGCGGCTCGGGTGGGAGAGGGCATTGGCCAGGCTGGAGCGCAAGCACTTCTACAGGGTGGAATGTCCCCCGCAAATCCTGAGCAACTTCGGGCTGCACAAGAAGGAGCAGCCGCCAGCACAGCAGCAGTCACTGGGCAGGCTGTGGGAGCGTTGAGTAAGGTTAAGGAGGCTCATCGGGCTGCACTTGCTGGTCGGGTTGCTCAGGGTGGAGAGTCTCAATGGAAGCAGAATATGGCTTCTTGGGAGCTTGCGATGAAGGGTGCTGCCGTTGGTCTGTCTGGCGCTGGCGCTTTGGGGGCTTAGACGATTATGACATGGACGATGGAAAGCGGCCCGTACAAGGGCCAGAAAGCGACTCTTCACAAGGACGGGTCAATTTCGGTCGGTGAGGGAAAAGAAGCCAAGGTCATCACAGACCCGAAAGAAATAGAGGCGATAAAGGCAACCCAGCCTGAGCAGAAGCCTGAGCAGAAGCCTGAGCAGAAGCCTGAGCAGAAGCCTGAGCAGAAGCCAGCGCCGCCACAAACCAAGCTCCCCCCACTGGTGGAGGAAACTAAGGGGTATACGCGCCCTGCTGTCGGATACGGTCCAACGACACGGGAGGCGATGGCTGAGGTGACTCGCCAGAAGAGAACAGCCCCCCTCTCTGCGCTCCGTAGATTCCTTGTAGCAGCCGGGCGTACGTATATGGGACAGGATCCCGGATACGCAACGCAGTCAGAGCGGGATCGACTGAAGTACCACTATATGCAGATTCTCAATCAGCAAGAGCAGCTTCGGCAGGAAGGGGCTTTCAAGGCTGGTAGATGGACCTCTGACATGCACAGCGATCTTGTCGAGTTGGCAGGCCAGTGGGCAAAGACAGCCGATGCTCTCTACGCCGCAGCAGAGAACAGGTCGATTCAACAGCATGCTCAGCAAATGGCAACGCTTCGAACCCAGCTTCAGCAGTACAACGAGAATCTCGAAGACCAGGGCTGGTCGCGCTACTACAATAAGAACCAAATCCAGGGCTTGATTAGTGCGGGAACAACTGCCGAATTTCTCGGTGGTACTGCGACGATGACGGGACTGGGCCAAGGCGTAATGGCTATCCAAGAGATTAATAGGCCGCACACGCTTGGGCAAATCAACAAGCACTTGGATTCAATTGGTGATCCGAATCAGCAGGCTGTTTATCTCCAGAAATTGTCCGATATGGGAATCAACCTTTTTCCCGGTAAGGGGGGTGCAGTTTTCGCTTGGGGTAAAGCACTATCATCGTATGATCCGGGTATCTCGGACCCCCTCTCAGCAAAGATCCGCATCGCGGAACAGGCTATGAACAACCGGAAGGGGCGCGAGTCAAACCTCGTAAGGCAACTACAGCACGCAGAAAGACAGAAGTCTAAGCTGATTGAGAAGAATCTGGGACCGGAGTATGCCTATGCCAATCAGCGAAGACAATACTATGCAGGCCAAGTCGAGAAACTGCGTGGACAAATAGACAAGGCAGTTTCCTTTGTCTTTCCGGGAACCGATAAACCCATGGCCCCAACGGTGGGAGGGTTGGTCCAAGGGGCAATCCCGCAGGCCCCAGTCCCCCAGCAGCCTGTTCAGCAGGCTCCCCCGCCAGCCCCGCCAGCCCCACCAGTCCCACCAGTCCAGCAGCCTGTTCAGCCGCCCATTCCGGGGGGCAAACCGCCTGTTGCTCCTGTTGCTCCTGTTGCTCCCGTACAGCAGGGACAGGCTCCCCAGGCTCCCCAGGCTCCCCAGGCTCCAGTCCAAGAAGAAGAGGGTGTTGCTTTCCAGGCTGTTCCAGTAGGGGCAAGTCCAACGCAAGCCACCATTCACATGATCAACGAACTTGATCGGGAAAACCC
>Ga0208010_1000131_pt1 | contig 24031 bp, 30 predicted proteins | sample 2_EtaG_FD_184074 | JGI IMG/M metagenome (GOLD analysis project Ga0208010, IMG submission 184074) | Marine viral communities from the Subarctic Pacific Ocean - 2_ETSP_OMZ_AT15125 metaG (SPAdes) (version 2) | ecosystem: Environmental > Aquatic > Marine > Oceanic | place: Pacific Ocean | collected... | reverse complement strand
TTTGTGAAAAAAAGCTATTACAGGAAAACACAGGTGATGATTATTTTATCCAGCAATTTGAAAAGTGTTTGGATAAATTAGACGATGATATTGACATTGATGAAAAGTTAGTTGAAGATATGAGGACACAGGGAAAACAGATTATTCCCGAAATTGAAGATGCTCTTGACGATTATTTTGAAGATTTCGAAGTTGTCGCTGTAGAATTACCCTTATATGAATCAATCGAAAATCATGAAGGATATAAGTTTAAGGGTTATATTGATGCAATTGTAAAAACTTCTGATGGCAAGACTCATATTTTTGATTGGAAGACATGTTCTTGGGGTTGGAATGCGAAGAGACGCAGCGATAAGATGACGACATATCAGCTAACACTCTATAAGCATTTTTATGCTCAGAAGATGAACGTTGATCCAAAACAAATTGAAACACATTTTGCTCTTCTTAAAAGAACAGCAAAGAAAAATAGAGTTGAACTATTTAGGGTTACTAGCGGTCATAAAAAAACAGAAAATGCTTTAAAAATGTTGAATATGGCCCTATACAATATCCAAAATAAGCGTTATATTAAAAATCGAATGTCTTGCAATTATTGCACGTTTAGACACACAAAACATTGTCCTTGAGGAATAAATGAAAAAAAAGAAGATATTAGTCTTGGGGGATCATCCGTTATCCCCCTCTGGAGTTGGCACCCAGACAAAATATATGATAGAAGCACTACTAAAGACAAACCGTTATCAATTTATATGTCTTGGTGGCGCCATAAAACACCAGGACTATCAGCCGCAACAAGTTGATCCATGGAATCAAGATTGGAGAATTTTTCCAGTTGATGGTTATGGAAATCATGAAATTATTCGTTCTATTGTTCAAAAAGAGCGACCTGATATTTTATGGTTTATGACAGATCCAAGATTTTATGGTTGGTTGTGGGAGATAGAAAATGAAATCAGACCCCATATGCCGATGGTTTATTATCATGTATGGGATAATTTTCCTGCCCCCCAATTTAATGGAGCCTTTTATCGCTCAACAGATGAAGTGGCTTGTATTTCGAAAGTAACTCATAAAATTTTACAAGAAGTCGCTCCTAATGTAAGTTCTTGCTATTTGCCGCATGCGGTTAATTCTAATATATTTTATAAATTTAAAACCGAAGAAAAGAAGAACATTATCAATATGCTAAGACAACAAATTACCGTTGAAAGTAGCCAAAAACACAAAAATCCAAATAAAAAGATATTTTTCTGGAATAATAGGAATGCTCGACGCAAACAAAGCGGCACACTAGTTTGGTGGTTTAAAGAATTTTTAGATCAAGTAGGGCACGATAAGGCGTCTCTCTTAATGCACACAGATCCTAGAGATCCTCACGGTCAAGACTTGCCTCATTTAATAGAATATTTAGGTGTAAATGATGGACAAGTGATGATTTCGACAACTAAGATATCCGCAGAAGAACTAGCTAATATGTATAATGCGGCAGATTTTACTATTAATATTTCTGACGCTGAAGGTTTTGGATTGGCCACATTGGAATCATTATCTTGTGGTACACCCATTATTGTTAATATGACCGGCGGATTACAAGAACAAGTAACCGATGGTGAAAATTGGTTTGGATTTGGCATCGAACCAAGTTCCAAAGCGGTAATTGGTTCTTTACAGGTACCATATATTTATGAAGATAGAATAGGACAAAAGGATTTTAATAAAGCCATGAAAGCGGCTTTAAATACTAATCCGAAAACATATAAGAAATTATCGATTCAAGGACGCAAGCATATTGCAAATAATTATAATTTCGAAAAATATGAAAGAAGCTGGGTAGAATTAATGGACAGTATAGTTGAAAAACATGGCTCTTGGGAAACACGACAAAATTATAAACGTTGGCATTTATTGGAGGTAGCGTGAAAAGAAAAATTTTATTAAAGGGGCCCCTTTTGACACGTTCTGGCTATGGAGAACAATCTAGATTTGCGCTGCGAGCCCTTCGCTCACGAGAAGATTTATTTGATATTTACATTCAGCCTCTTCAGTGGGGCGCCACCTCATGGATGTGTGATGATTCAGAAGAGCGACGATGGATTGATCAAACTGTTGAAAAAACAATTGCTTATGTACAGAACGGCGCCCAATTTGATATTTCTTTGCAAATAACGATTCCAAATGAATGGGTAGCCTTAGCACCTATAAATGTTGGCTATACTGCCGGTATAGAAACAACCAAAGTTGCTTATCCATGGATTCAAAAAGGAAACGAAATAGATAAAATTATTGTTGTTTCGAGTCATTCAAAATATGTATATGAAAATACAGAATATACTGGAACAGTTAGTGAAACAGAAGAGGAAATACAGCTTAGGCTGCAAACACCAATTGAGGTCGTAAATTATCCAGTAAAAATATATGATAATTTACCCATGCTTGATATTCAATTAGATTATGATTTTAATTTTTTGACAGTAGCTCAATTTGGCCCTCGGAAAAATGTTCCAAATACAATCAAATGGTTTGTAGAAGAATTTCACGATGAAGAAGTAGGCTTAATTGTTAAATCTAATATTGCTAAAAATTGTATATTGGATAGAGAAAAATTATATAATGATTTAGCTAATTTTCTAAGAAATTCTCCCGATAAGAAGTGTAAAGTTTATCTTCTACATGGTGATATGTCTGATGAAGAAATGCATAGTCTCTATAAACATCCTCAAGTTAAGGCGCTTCTTGCATTACCACACGGGGAAGGCTTTGGACTTCCAATATTTGAGGCAGCTTATGGAGGACTTCCAGTAATAGCAACCGGTTGGTCGGGCCAACTAGATTTTTTGGTTGATGAAGAAGGACAAGAACATTTTTATAATGTAGCATTTGATTTACAGCCGGTTCAAGACGAGGTTGTCTGGGAAGGTGTGATCATTAAAGAGTCAATGTGGGCATATGCACGCGAACAGTCTGCCAAAGAACAAATGAGGATTTGCTATAAGGATTTGACAACTAATAATCAAGATGGGCATGCCAATAAAGCACATGATTTTTCCTTGCAGGTACAAGAGAGATTTTCAGAAGAGAAACAAAATGCTCTTTTTGTGCAATCCCTGAGTAGCCCCAATATGTTCTACGTTCGTGCGGCAGAACAAGATAAAGAGTGGCAAGATATTCTTGATCAAGTTGTAGAATATGACTAATAAAATATACTTTATTTCTGATTTTTTCATTAATGAAGTTAGAGGTGGCGCCGAATTTTGTAATGATGCCCTAATGCGCTCTTTAAAACATAAATTTACATTTGAGCACTGTAAATCACAGACTGTCACACCTCAATTCATTAGAGATAATAAAGATTGCTTTTTTATAATCGCCAATTTCTTCTTATTACAAGAAAATTGTAAAAAAGAATTATACGATAAGACATATGTTATTTTTGAGCATGATCACAAATATATAAAATCTAATAATCCGTCTTTATATAAAGACTTCCTGGCGCCAGAAAGCCAGATTCAGAATAAAGAGTTTTATAGAAATGCTTTGGCAGTTATATGCCAGAGTAAGAAGCATGCCGAAGTTGTACAAAAGAATCTATTGCTTAAAAATGTAGTAAATTCTGCCGGCAATATTTGGACTGATGAACAAATTACAGTTTTAGAAAATAATTTAAATGCTGAAAAAACCATTGAGTACGCGATATTAAATTCACAGAACAAAAATAAAGGCATGCCTGCCGCGATAGAATTTTGCAACAAAAACAATCTTCCATTTGAATATTTAAACTCGGCACCATTCGACAAATATATTGAAAATATATCAAAAATAAAACATTTGGTATTTTTCCCACAGTGGCTGGAATCTTATAGTCGATTAGCTATTGAAGCCCGCATATTGGGATGTAAATTAATTACAAATAGTCTTATTGGTGCTTCAAGCGAAGATTATTTCAAATTAAAGGGTAAAGAATTACTTAAGTATATTAAAAAAAATAATAAAACAATCATTAATCGATGGATAAAATTAATAGAAGAGAAAAAAGTTGATTATATTAAAGCTGTAAAACTTCCGAAAATCACAATATTTTGTCCGATCTATAATGCAGAAAAATATATAGAAAATTTTCTACTAGATATGAAAAAACAAACAATTTTTAAAGATTGTGAATTGATTATAGTAAATGCTAACTCGCCACAGAATGAAGATACATATATAATTGAATTTATGAAAGAAAATAAAAATGTTATATATAAAAAATTAGATTATCGAGCGACTGTTATGGAAACTGAAAATATAGCATTAAAAATGGCAACAGGAGAATTTTTCGCACAATCATGCGTTGATGACGCACACGATAAAGAATATCTTGAAATATTAGCCAAGCATCTTTACTTTTCTGAAGATACTGATTTAGTTTATGCAGATTGTTATCAAACAACACAGGCTTGTGAAACGTTTGAAAATAATTCATCATGCGGACAAAAATACTTTCATTCACTTAATACATTCTCAAAAGAAAATATGATTAAATGTCTTCCGGGACCAATGCCAATGTGGCGTAAAGATGTACATGAAAAATGTGGATATTTTAATGAAGAACTAGCCCATGCTGGCGATTGGGACATGTTTTTAAGAATGGTTGAAACTGGATTTAAATTTAAAAAAATCGATAGGCCGCTTGGATTATATTATTATAATCCTGAAGGGCTTTCTACAAGTGCTGCGCATGCTCCAAAAAAAGAAAAGGAAGAAGCAAAAACATTTTTTAGATATAAACATGTTTTTGGAGATCGAAACTATCAAAAATATGAAAGTTATTTCAAGCAATTTATAGAGGCATGAATGAGCGAAAGAAAGTATTTGCCAACGTTATCAGAATTAATTGATAGATTATCAATTGCTCAATTAAAAGAAGTCTTTATTGCTGAGCATAAAGAAGAATATGCACAAGAAATCTCTGATATTTGTCATGATATTCAGTTGATTCTCGATTCTTCCGAAGATATTAATGCTGAAACTATTCGGGCCGTCATTGTCTTGTCTCAGATGAACCTACATATTTGGCACAATGAATCAAACTATAGAAAGGGCATTAAAGATGGTAACAATTTGGAACTTACACACGGTTTAAACGGCATTCGAAATACAGCAAAAAATAAGATTCAAGAGATCGTTGGCGGCAGAAAAGATTATAAGATTGATTGTCTTGCTGCTGAATTTAAAGATTGGGAGATTAGTTGGAATGAGTAAAGAAATGACATTCAATGAATATTATCAGCACTATCTTACTCTCCATCAAAACAGGTGGAATAGACGATTGCATGTTTTGGGACAAATAGCGACAATAATGTTTATTAGTTACGCTATTTCTTCTAATATGTGGGCGCTTTTACTGGTTGCACCTTTCGTGATATACCCTTTTGCTTGGACTGGCCACTTTGTATTCGAGAAGAACCGGCCAGCCGCATTTTCAAGACCAGTTTGGGCAAAAGCTTGTGACTGGGTGATGCTTAAAGATATTATTATAGGAAAGATAGGCATATGAATATTTTAATAACTGGTGGTGCTGGCTATATTGGTAGCGAATTAGTTGAATATTTCTTAAGAGATGGGCATGCCGTTGTTGCATTAGATATTTTAATGTATGAACCAACTTCTTTGTTGCGTTATACAAATCATCCTAATTTTACTTTTGTAAAGGGAGATGTACGCAATTTAAATCTAATGAAAGAATTAATGACCAAAGCAGATGTCATTATTCCGCTAGCAGCATTAGTTGGATTTCCTCTTTGTGATCAAGATCCGAGAGGGGCCCAAGAAATTAATCATGATGTAAATGCTTGGATTGCTAAGAATAAATCTGTAGAACAAATGGTAGTTTATCCATGTACTAATTCTGGATATGGAGTAAGCGTCGATGGTTCTGTACGCACTGAAGAATCACCACTAAATCCTGTTTCATTATATGGACGCACAAAAGTTGCAGCAGAAAATGAATATAAAAATGTTGAAAATCATGTTACATTTAGATTAGCAACTGTATTTGGGCCTTCTTCCAGAATGCGAACAGATTTATTGGTGAATAATTTTGTTTTAAAAACATTGCGTGAAAGAATTTTAGTTTTATATGAATGTGAATTTATGAGAAATTATGTACATCTTCATGATGTATGTCGAGGTTTCAAGTTTGTATTAGATAATTGGAATAATTGTAAAAATGAGACATATAATCTTGGAAACGACACACTAAACATGAATAAAATGCAGTTGGCTCTGAAAGTTCAAGAGCATTTACCATTAGAGATAATGAAGGCAGAATTTACCAGCGATCCTGACACTCGTGATTATATTGTGAGTAGTGATAAAATTTATAATAAAGGTTTTGCATGCGAATATGATTTAGATATTGGAATTCAGCAGCTTGTCAAGGCGTATTCTATTATAGAATCTCCATGGTATGCAAATTATTAAGGAATTATGAAACGATTAGATATACTTTTTGTGCATCCAAATGGCGCCCCAATTATTTATCAAAAATTAAGTAAAGAATATTCGGCAATTGAACCGCCTATTTGGGCAGCACTATTAGCTAACAATACGCGCAAAAATGGATATTCTACGCGTATTCTAGATTGTGAAGCTGGAAGACTATCGGCCAAAGAATCATCAGATATGATCGGCTATTATAATCCTAGATTAATTGCTTTGGTGATTTATGGACAACAACCATCAGCATCGACTCAAAATATGGTTGGCGCCAGACATCTCTTAAGAAAACTTAAAGACAATCACCCACATCTTAAAACTTTATTAATTGGTTTGCACCCTTCTGCTGTTTCTAGACAAACAATGCAAGAAGAATTGACTGATTTTGTATGTCAGGGAGAAGGACCACACACAATTAATGCTCTTCTGAATATTAATATGAACGATTCAACAGAATTACAGAATGTTCCTGGTCTTTGGTATCGAGAAGATGGTAAAATTGTATGCACAAAGCCGGCCCCCCTCATTACACAAAAAGAACTTCCGACCGAACTTCCCGGGATGGCTTGGGATTTGTTACCGATGGACAAATATAGAACATCTAATTGGCATGCTATGAGCAATGAGAATGATAAACAACCTTTTGCCTCTTTATATACAAGCATAGGCTGTCCTTTTAAATGTAGCTTTTGTTGTATTAATGCTCCATTTGGAAACAATAACTTAGAAAATTGGGACTATGGACGAAATAAATTTAGATTTTGGGATCCCAATTTTGTAATTGATGAATTTGAAAAGATTCATCAAATGGGTATTAAGAATGTTAAGATTGCGGACGAAATGTTTGTCTTATACAAACGACATTTTATGGAGCTATGCAATTTGCTTATTGATCGTAAATATGGTTTTAATATTTGGGCATATGCCAGAATTGATACAGTTAAAGAAGAATATTTAGAAACCCTCAAAAAAGCTGGTATTAATTGGTTAGCTTTGGGTATAGAATCCGGAAATACCGTCGTTAGAAAAGATGTAGTAAAAGGTAAATTTACAGAAGTAAATATTCGCGATTTAGTAGCGAAAATACAAGGTTATGGAATTAATGTAATTGGTAATTATATTTTTGGATTACCTGAAGATAATTTAGAGACCATGCAAGATACATTAGATTTGGCCACGGATCTTAATTGCGAATTTGCGAATTTTTACTCGGCCATGGCCTATCCGGGCTCAAAATTATATTTAGACGCGCTGAAAGAACATTGGGATTTGCCCGATGAATATGTTGGATATTCACAGCATTCATATGAAACAAAGCCGCTCCCAACAAAACATATAACGGCGACTGAAGTATTAAAATTTCGCGACGATGCCTTTGTGGAATATTTCAAGAATGAAAAATATCTTAGTATGGTAGAAAATAAATTCAGCACAGAAACACGGCACGAACTTGAAAAAATGACCGAAATTAAACTTAAAAGAAAACTTTTAGGAGATTAAATTATGTCTGAAAAAGAATTTGAAGTTGGTGATTTAGTAGAATGGTATGAACCCTATGCCGATGGTTTTGCAATTAAAGATGCTGGCAAAGGCATAATACTTGAGAAAAGCAAATTTGATTTTAGTTTTGTTAGTAAGAATGAATACACAAATTACAAAGTATTTCGAAATAAACACTCAGACACAATGTATTTTGAGTCGAGAGAATTACAAAAAATAGAGGAATATAGTTGATGTATACAAAAAAAGAACTAATTGAGTTTGAAAATGAAATGGCGGCATGCTTTAACGCGGCTATGATTAAGGCGCCCATACATTTATACCATGATAATGAAGAACAAATAATTGAAGTCTTTCAAAAGCACAATATTGGTTCTGAAGACTGGGTATTTGGCTCATGGCGCAGCCATTATCAATGTTTGCTTAAAGGCGTTCCGAAAGAAGAACTAAAAGAAGCAATATTAAAAGGAAGATCGATTTCTTTATGTTTTAAGGCATATCGCGTCTTTTGTTCCGGCATTGTTACGGGCGCCCTCCCAATTGCAGTTGGCGTGGCACTTGATATTAAACGAAAAGGTGGCACAAATAAAGTATATTGTTTTATGGGCGATATGACATCTGAAACTGGCATTGCACATGAATGTATTAAATATGCTAGAAATCATGAGCTTCCAATCCATTTTATTGTTGAGGACAATGGCAAATCAGTTTGTACAGATACACGAGCAACTTGGAATCAAGAAAAGTTAACATATGAGGGTGTTAATGATGAATATATTACATATTATCGTTATACATTAGACAAATATCCACACGCTGGAGCAGGAATAAGGGTACAATTTTAATGGGACAATATTTTGATGAATTAAAAAGAGCAATGGATTATCTTGGAAGACAGCCCGATACTCTATTTTTGGGACAAGCAGTTGCCTACAAGGGTACTGCCATGACAAATACATTGAAAGATGTAGATCGCGCCAAACTTTTAGAGATGCCTGTTGATGAAGAAATGCAGATGGGTATTACGAATGGTTTGGCAGTTGCCGGAACGGTTCCAATTAGTATTTATCCACGTTGGAATTTCTTACTTTTAACTATGAATCAATTGATTAATCATCTTGATAGGATGCCAGAATTTTCGCATGGCGAATATACACCTAAAGTTATTATTAGAACTGGAATTGGCTCTGAGCGCCCGTTACATCCACAAGCACAACATGTTGGAGATTTTACTGATGGGATGCGTTTGATGCTAAAAAATATAGAAATTATACGTTTAGAAGATATTTCTGACATTTTTCCTGCCTATTATAAAGCTTATAATAGAACGGATGGAAAAAGTACTCTAATCGTTGAATATGGAGATTATTATGGAGAAAAATAAACCAAAAGTACTTTTTGTAACAGAAAAATGGTGCGATGCTAATCCAAAAAAAGGGTTAACAAACAATTATCACAATTTATTTAAAACATTTAAGGGTGCATTTCCGAACACGCAGTTTAATATTGCACACATGGACGAGTATTCTTTGATCAAGAAAAAGCATATTGATACTTTTTTGCCAATTCTTATTGATCGTAGTGAGCCCGATATTGTTGTATTTTCTCTTTTAGGAAAATCACATCTTAATCCGACAGATATAAGTTATGAACATATTCGAGAAAAAGGTTGTAAAACAATATTTATGTGGCCTGACGTTTTCGATGGATGGGGGATCCCCGAGATTGAAGAGTTAAACGAAAAAGGATTCGCTGATTTACATGTTTGCTGGGGTTCCGAGAGAAATGTTGTAAACAACATTAAAAACTTGATTTGGTTATGGGCCCCCCAAGACGAAAATTTATACTATCCCACGGATAAAGAACAAGTTATAGATGTCAGCTTTCTGGGAAGTCCTAGATATCCAGAGAGACAAAAATATTTAACGTATTTAGCCACAAACGGACCCCCGATACACATCGGAGGTGGACAGCGTGAAGAAGGCTTGATACCAGAAAGATATGCTGATTTAATGCGTCATAGTAAAATAAGTCTTAATTTTCCAGAAGGGCCCGATGGCTATGATCAATGTAAAGGTCGCGTTTGGGAAATTCTAGCTAGCAAATCTTTGTTGTTGGAGAGAAAAAACAAACCAATTGAAAATTTTCTAAAACCAAATGTTCATTATGTAGAATTTGAAAATGAAGAAGATTTGGTTGAAAAAATACAATATTATCTTAACAACGACAAAGAAAGAGATTATATTGTAAACAAAGGTTATGAAATTTATAAGAAAAAATATAATTCTACAATTTTTTGGAATGAAATTATGAAGGGAATAGATTATGACATATAAATATGATGTTTCAATTTTGATGCCGGCAATTAGGACTCATCAATGGCTAATGATGTATGGAAGTTTATTTAGTGCGTGTAAAGAACACTCATGGGAACTAGTACTAGTTAGTCCTTTTGATTTACCTCCGGAGATGACACATTTTGATAATGTAAAATTAATTAAAGACTACGGATCCCCAACCCGCGCAGCCCAGATCGGAGCTTTGCAGTGTGAAGGCGAATATATGTATCATTGCGTTGACGATGCAATATTCTTGCCGGATGCAATTGACAATGCGGTAGTATTTCAACAACGACATTGTTCGAATAAAGATGTGATTAATATGCGATATCGCGAAGGTGCCATGTATTCAGGTCAGACATTACCTCCTGGATTTTGGACAGCATGGTTTCATGACGAATTAAGATTGGCTGGGATCCCACAGCATTATAAGATATCATTACATCATTTTATGAGAATGGATTATTTTAAAGAACTCGGCGGGTGGGACTGTCGTTTTGAATATATTAACCACCCTCTTCATGATTTAATGTTTAGAGTTCAGGCAGACGGTGGGCGCCTATATGATTCTAAAACAGACGCCACTACATGTAACCATTATATTAATAAAACAGGAGATCATGCGCCAATTTATGATGCACAAACCTTTTTTGACAAACCACAGTTTGATGCGATATACGCTATTCCCAACGCCGCGGCCAAAAGAATTAAAATCGATCTGGATAACTGGAAACAACAACCGCCAGTCTGGACGAGAAGATTCAAAGAGAAAGATGGTAATTTACCTCAAAGCTATAAGGAACTTGGATACTAATGAATATAGGAATTGTGGGACTAGGCGTCGTTGGAGGCGCCTGTAAATTTGGTTTTGAATTGTTGGGACACAATGTATCGGTACACGATATAATTCTCGACACCACTATAGACAATGTACTCGATACAAAAGCAGTTTTTATATGCGTCCCCACACCCAGAGATGAAGATGACTCTTGCGATGTTTCAATTGTAGAATATATTATTGATGATTTAAAAGATAGAGGATATCAAGGTATTATTGCAATTAAGTCAACAGTTGTTCCTGGCACTACCGAAAGATTAAGGAAGGAAACTGGTTTAAATATATGTTTTGTGCCCGAATTCTTAAGAGAGCGATGTGCCATTACAGATTTTACAGAAAATCACGATGTTTGCATTATTGGTTGCGATGACGATATGACATATAAAATTCTTAAAGATTGTCACGGATCATTTCCTGAAAAATTTGTAAGATTAACGCCCTCTGAAGCAGAATTTTGTAAGTATTTCAATAACGTATACAATGCTATGCTTATTATTTTTGCAAATAGTTTTTTTGAAGCATGCAAATTAAAGGGCGTTGATTATACAAATGTTAAAAATGCCGTTGTAAATCGCAAGCACATTCACAGTAACTACCTTGAATGTAACGCTAATTTTCGCGGCTTCGGCGGCATGTGTTTGCCTAAAGATATATCTGCGATGGCCAAACTTATGGAAAAAACTAATGTTGACTTCTTTGACGATTTATTAGACGAGAATAGTAAATATAAAGTTACTGTTTTCAAGGGAATGAGAAAGTGAAAAAGATTCTTATCACCGGAAGTCAAGGCTTTATTGGTTCTTATTTATGTGCAGAATTTTTAGATCACGGCTATAAAGTTGTCGGAGTCGATAATTTTTCTAAATATGGACCAATCACGAGACCACACGATAATCATCCAAATTTTCATTTAATTGAGATGGATGCAATTGATTTTGATTCTAGTAAAGTTCTTGTTGAGATAGAAGACATTGAATATATTATTGCCGGAGCAGCCATGATCGGCGGTATTACATATTTTCATAAATATGCATATGATTTATTGGCAACAAACGAGCGCATTCTTGCTTCAACATTTGATTTGGCAATTGAACTATATAAAAATCACAATCTTAAAAGAATTCTTGTTCTTTCTAGTAGTATGGTATTTGAAAATACTAAAGTTTATCCGACGCCCGAAAGCGAAATTAAGACTTGCGCACCACCACTGAGCACATATGGCTTTCAGAAGCTAGCTGTTGAATACTTCTGTAAAGGGGCCCTTGAACAATACGGACTACCTTATACGATTATCCGACCTTTTAATTGTGTTGGTGTTGGCGAAGAAGATGCAATTGGAGAGCATGAAGTCAAATCTGGTAATATTAAACTAATGATGAGTCATGTTCTCCCCGATATTATTAATAAGATTCTTAAGGGACAGGATCCTCTCCATATTTTGGGTAGCGGAGAACAAGTCAGGTGTTATACTAATGGAAAGGATATCGCCCGTGGTATTAGAATGGCGCTTGAGGCCGATAAAGCAGTGAACGAAGACTTCAACATATCTACACCAGTTGCGACTTCTGTGTTAGAATTAGGAGAAACAGTGTGGAAAATTCTTAATCCAGACAAAGAATTCGGCACTGTCTCTGACACTGCATATGAATATGATGTCCAGAAAAGAATTCCTAATACCTCAAAAGCAAAGGAAATACTTGGTTTTGAGGCTAAAGTTGGACTCGAAGAATCTGTGAGAGAAGTTATAGAATATATGAGTAACAAAATATGAAGCCCGAACTATCAATTATATTACCGAGCATTAGGCCCGAAAGATTAGAAAATCTTTATGCTTCAATATTAAAATCAACAAAGCGAAATTTTGAATTAATTATTGTTGGACCAAATCCATTGCCCTCTGCGTTGGAAAAATATAGAAATATAAAACATATAAGAGATTTTGGCTCTCCTGTACGAGCTTCCAATATCGCTGCGTCTTTGTGTGAAGGTAAAGTATATACATGGTTCGCTGACGATTGTGTTTTATTTGAAGATAGTTTAGATAAATGTTTAGATGAGTTTTATGAAATGGGAGCCGATAAGAAGAATGTGTTAGTTGCCAAATATTACGAAGGACAAGAAGGTAGTACCGAAAGAGAGACACTGCAGCCTGATAGCTACTTTAAGCTCAATGGTACCCCAGCCGCCTCTTCTTATATTCCAAATGATTGGTGGCTCTTCAATATTGCTTTTTTGCATGCCGATTTTTTTAATCAATTAGGTGGTTGGGATTGCTCTTATGAGGGCACCTGGGCTTCCCATGCCGACATGGCAATTAGGGCACAATATTCGGGCGCAAATGTAAAAATGGCCCAGATTCCACTTTTTACGTGTGATCATATGCCCGGTGGCACCGGAGATCATATGCCAATCTTTGAATGCCAGCACCAGCACGACGAACCATTGCTGCAAAAGCGGTATCGAGACCCCAATTGGACAATGAACGTGAGACCAAAGATTAAAATGGACAACTGGAAAGAGGCGCCTACTGTTTGGAAGAGGAGATTTGATGATGGACAATAAAATTAAGGTTTTTTCTAGTCAATATGGGAATTTATTTGGCAATAATCAAATTCATTTTCCGTATAGTATTGCGTCTTTAGTGTCATATTGTCAAAAGGATCCTGTTATTGAAAAATCTTTTTCTTTTGAAAAGGTTTTTTTATTTAGAGACTCCATCGATGAAAATATAGAAAGAGCAAAAGACGCAGATATTTTATTATGTTCGTGCTATTGTTGGAATTGGGAGATTACTAAAACTCTAGCGCAGAAAGTAAAGCGTAATAATCCAAATTGTTTAATAATTTTTGGAGGACCCGAGATTTCAAAAAATAGCACTACCTTTTTTGAAGAACATGAATATGTTGACTTGCTTGTACATGGAGAAGGAGAAATTGTTCTCCATAATATACTACAGCAATTTTTAAAAGGAACAGCACTTCAAGCTTTTGAGATTAAAGGCACACAAACAAAATATAACTTGGCGCCCCCACAAGAGAGAATTAAGGATTTAAATATAATTCCATCTCCCTACAGAGATGATTTGATGTGGAAACTTGTCGATAAAGATCTTAAAATCAACTATATCGCCTCATGGGAAACCAATAGAGGATGCCCTTTCGCTTGTACTTTTTGTGATTGGGGTAGCGCCACGATGTCTAAAATCAGAAATTTCTCTAATGAAAAGCTTTATAAAGAAATAAAATGGTTTGGAGAAAACAAGATTGTTTATGTAGATTGCTGTGATGGAAATTTTGGTATCTTTAAAGATAGAGATTATGAGATAGCGAAAGAGTTGGCACATGTAAAAAAGAATACAGGGTACCCTGAAAGAATCGGACTAACATGGGTAAAAACGTCATCGGAAAAAATCATGCCGATTGCAAAAGTATTGGCCGAATCGGAACAACTAAGAGCGGTCTCTCTTTCGGCACAGTCCTTAGATAAAAAAGTTTTAAAAGCAGTTAAAAGATCAAATATAAAATTTGATAAATTTGAGAATTTGGTGAAGGTTTTTGCAGATGAAGGTATACAAAGCTATACGGAATTGATTATGGGATTGCCCGAAGAAACATTAGAAACCTTTAAAAGCACCTGGGAAACTTTAGCAGGAATATTTCCACAGCCTACTATTATGGCGTGGAATTGTAGTGTATTTGTAAATGCCCCCATGAACAATCCTGAGTATAGGAAGAAATATGATATTGAGGTATTTGAATCGCCCATGTTTATGCAGCACTCCTCTATTGGACATGCTCAGCATTCATATAAGAAGCGTGAAAATATTAAGGAATATGAAAGGATGGTGAGAAGCACTAGTGCTTTGCCCTCCGGTAAAATAAATGAAGTTTATTTGTATAATTGGGTCATGATGGTGTTCAACTCGTTCAGTATTCTTAAAGAGGCTTCGCGCTTCTATAAAAGAGAATATGAAATGTCATATACAACGTTTTATGAATATCTGATTGAATACTGTGAGAGCACTGATGGCATCTTTTCAAAAGAATATAATATAGCTAAGGTCCATACGCATAATGGATATTCCGGCGCCGGCTGGGATCATTATGATAGCCAATTAGGAGACATTTCTTGGCCCATCGAAGAAGCATCATGGTTGCGCTTAGTGCGCGATAAACAAAAGTTAAAAACTGAAATAGAAAGCTTTCTATTGTTTGTTGTCTCTTGTGATGATCGGTGCACTTTAGATCGTTCGGCACAGCAAGAGCTAAGTAAATTTCAAATATTCTCCCTGAACTTCCCAGAGGATAGGAACGAGCCAGTAGTTAGAGAGAGATTTACAAAGGATTGGCTGTCTTATTTTAAAACGAATGACGCGGCATCATTACAAAATAAAGACTGCACACTTTCTAAAGAAACAAAGGTTATGCAAAGCGACATAATTTTATGGGGCTATGAATCGATTTGGTTCGGCCGCCGCTCATGTCGTTATAAAACGAAAGCTACCGAGATAAAAATAGAGGATTGATTAATGAATTATAAATACGATATTTCAATTTGCTTACCAGCATTTAGAACACATTTATGGAAAAGGCTGTATGATTCCGCCGGCGAAGCCTGCGGACCATATCGATGGGAGATGATTTTAGTTGGGCCCAACGAACCTCCTCCCGAATTAGCTAAGGAGCCTAATTTTAAGTTTTTTAAAGATTATGGATCCCCGGCCCGCTGTGCGCAAATTTCCACTTGTTTGGCGGAAGGAGAGCTAATGATGTTTGGATCTGATGATGGTTATTTTTTAAAGGACTCTATTAAAGAGTGCATTGAAATGCATGAATCTTTGACATTTAAGGATTTTGTGATAGCCCGACTAACAGAAGGAAAAGACCATTCAGGCGAATGGTTTGATGATAGCTATTGGAAAGCGTGGACACACCCAGACTTACGCTTACCGGGTGTTGATAAGGATTATTTTATTACGCTTTTGGCAGTCCATAAATTAGATTATTATCGGCAGATAGGAGGTATAGATTGTAGATTCGAGCACATTAATATGAATTTGCACGACTTGGCATTTAGGGCCCAGCGCGACGGTGCACAGATTAGCTATTCTCCCAGTCTTGTAATAAATTGTGACTGGAGTTATTTGTGGGATGATCACCGACCGGTCCAGGGCGCCTATGAGCAGAATGATAAGGCGTTGTTTCAAAAACTATACTATGTCCCCAGACCCGAACGAATAAAGATTGATTATTTTAATTGGACCAAGAGTGACGCAGTTTGGAAAAGAAGATTTGGAGATAAACAATGAGCGAAACAGTTTTAGTAACTGGCGCCGGCGGATTAGTTGGATCTGCAGTCGCAGAACTACAGCAAGATTATCCGCATTATAACTTTGTTTTCTCCAGCCACAAACAGCACGATTTAACCAAAGAAGAAGACGTAAAGGCGCTTTTCGAAGAAACGAAGCCGGATCATGTTATTCATACAGCCGCTCGCGTTGGTGGCATTGGTCGTAACCTCACTACCCCAGCACAACAGTATTATTGCAATATTTTGATGAACAGCTTTGTGATTCATTACGCACATCTTTACAATGTAAAGAAGTTGTTGGCATTCTCGTCAGTTTGCGCCTTTCCTGCGGGAGCTTCTGAATTACATGAAGATATTTTACATGATGGTGAGCCATATCCGGCCCACTATTCATATGCCTATTCTAAGAGAATGGTAGATGTACAAATATATGCATATGAGCAGCAATATGGTACTAATTTCTGTTCTGTTATTCCTGGAAATATATTTGGAGAAAATGATAATTTTAATCTTGAAGATGGGCATGTAGTCCCATCTTTGGTGCATAAATGCTTTTTAGCTAAAAAAAATAATACTCCATTAGAAGTTTGGGGCGACGGTACTCCCTACCGAGAATTTTTATATGCCAAAGATGTAGCCAGAGTCTGCATAGAACTTTTAGAAGATGTAGTTGAGTTACCCAGACGGATTATTGTTTCTGGACAAAAAGAGACACAGATTAAAGATTTGGTTCAAATAGTTTGTGATGCTTTTGATTATCATAAAGTTAAATGGCTAGCTGATAAACCGAATGGACAATTAAGAAGACCGACGAATAAAAAAATATTTAATGAGGTCTTGCCGGTATTTTCTTATACGGATTTGAGAATCGCCATGAAGAATACAGCACAATGGTTTGAAGAAAATTATCCAAATGTGAGATTATGAAGAAAGCATTAATTACTGGAATCAATGGACAAGATGGTTCTTATTTAAGTGAATTTCTTTTAGAAAAAGATTATGAGGTACATGGTATTTTAAAAAGAAATTCTATTGCCGAAAATCAAACGGCCAGAATCCAGCATATTTATCCCGAGATAAAGAATAATCTTTATCATGCAGATGTGACAGATATGGCATCGCTATTATCAGTTATAAATAAAGTACGTCCCGATGAAATTTATAATCTAGCTGCACAAAGCCACGTTAGAGTTAGCTTTGATCAGCCAATTTATACGATGGATTCTGTCGGAAGGGGTGTTTTAAATCTTTTAGAAGTTATAAGGCTTACCAACTCTAAAGCAAAAATTTATCAAGCTAGCAGTTCAGAAATGTTCGGAAACTCTATTGATTCCGATGGTTTCCAGCGAGAAACAACTCCTATGAATCCTGTGAGTCCCTATGCATGTTCAAAATTACTTGCATATAGTTTTATAAGATGTTACAGAGAATCATATGGAATGTTTGCATCTAATGGTATTTTGTTTAATCATGAATCACCACGCCGAGGGGCTAACTTTGTTACAAATAAAGTAGCTATTGGGGCAGTAAGAATTAAGAAAGGATTGCAAAAACAATTAGTACTCGGAAATCTTGACAGCACAAGAGACTGGGGACATGCAAAAGATTATGTTAAAATCATGTGGCAAATTTTACAATTAGACGAGCCTAATGATTTTGTTTGTGCGACTGGTGTGTCACACAGTGTACGTGAGTTATGTGAATATGCATTCGGACGTTTAGAGTTAGATTATAGAGATTATGTTGTTCAAGATTCTAAATTTTTTAGACCGACAGAGCTTCGTGACTTGAAGGGATGTACAAAAAAACTTGAAAGTGCTATTGATTTAAACTTTGAGTATACTTTTGGTATAATGATTGATGAAATGATTGATTATTGGATGGAGAGGCTTTAGCAATGAAATTAAATTTAGGATGTGGTAATCGCAAAATACATGGTTTTGTTAATGTAGATGCTCGTAAAGATGTATTCCCTGATGTTATTTACGATGTCGCAAAAATTCATGAAAAATTTGAAAATGTAGATTTAGTTTACGCATGTCATGTTTTAGAACATTTTCCGAATCAGCCATTCCCATTTCAGCCACTAACTTGGAAAGAAGTTTTGATTAGTTGGCATAAAACTCTTAGAGCCGGCGGTACCTTGCGACTCTCTGTTCCAGACATCCAGGCCGCGTGTGAGTATTTTTTGCTAACAAGTGATTTTGATACAGTTCGCGCCTTCTTTTATGGTGGTCAAAAATATGATTTTGATTTTCATTACCATGGCTGGACTTTTGATACTCTTTCTAAGGAATTAAAATCGATAGGATTTAAAGATGTTAGAAAATATAACTGGCAAGATACTGAACATTTTTATTTAGATGATTATAGTCAAGCATATTTGCCACATATGGACAAGGTAAATGGGAAACTTATGAGTCTAAATGTTGAAGCGATTAAATAAAGGATAAAAAAATGGAAATTAAGTACCCCCTAGCAAAAGAAACGATTAATGATGAAGACATAAATGCTCTTTGCGATTGGTTAAAAAGTTATCCCCGACTTACAAAGGGAAAATTAACATGGCAAGTAGAAAATGATTGGGCGAATTATATAGGCACAAAGTATGCTGTATTTAATAATTCCGGCTCTTCGGCTAATTTATTGATGATTGCTACAGCATTGCAAGCTGGAAGAATTCCGAATAAAAAAATTGCCGTTCCATCTGTTGGTTGGGTAACGACAATAGCCCCTGCAATTCAATTAGGACTGCAGCCAATTATGGTGGGTGCGGATAAAGACACTTTCGGCATGGACTTAGATCAATTAGAGGCTGTATGCGAAAAAGAACGCCCAGATGCTGTTGTTTTTGTTCAGGTTTTAGGTGTTCCTCACTATAAAGAACGACTTTTGGAATTGAAAAGAAAATATGGCTTTATTCTTTTAGAAGATGCATGTGCGGCCCTTGGGGCTTCTTACGCTGATGGTTCGATGGTAGGCACTATTGGTGATATGTCTTCGTTTTCATTTTATTTTGGCCACCAACTTTCTACTATTGAAGGTGGAATGGTTAATACTAATAATAAAGCACTTTATGAAATGCTTTTGATGTTACGTTCACATGGTTGGGCAAAGGATATATCGAAAGAATCATATAACAGCATGATGACAAAATATGGGATTGATGATTTTCACAGTCCATTTACGTTTTTTGTTCCCGGCTATAACCTTAGATCTACTGATCTGCAGGCTTTCCTGGGCATCAGACAGGTGCAAAAAGCTGATTGGGCTGCAGACCAGCGTAACAAAAATCATCGCCTCTATGCGGAGAAACTGGGGGGCGTAGTTGAGTTTCAACAGTGGGGCGCAAACGTTCCGGTATCGATATCTTTTGGTGCCTTGGCCGATAACACGGAACATCGCAGAGAGATTGTTACAAGACTTGTAGAAAATGGCATCGAAACGCGTCTTTTTAGCGCTGGTAATTTGGGGCGCCATCCATTTTGGACGGATTTGTACGACGAATTTTGTGATGAAATGAGCGATAGGATTCATTCGTGTGGATTTTTCTTGCCAAATTATCCTGAATTAACAGAAGAAGATATTGATTTCATTTGCAAGGTAGTAAAGGGAGAGGAATGAAGATTCTTGTGATCGGTGAAAGTTGCAAAGATGTTTACCAATATGGTGATTGTGTGCGCCTTTGCCCCGAAGCACCTGTACCTGTTTTTAGAAGCAATAACGTTAAAAAAGAAAATGCAGGCATGGCCATGAATGTATTTAATAATATTGCTTCTTTATCTGATGCCGAAGTTGAGATAAATACGAATAGTAACTGGACGAATATTTCAAAAACAAGATGTGTTGATTACAGAACAAATTGCATTGTTGTTCGAATTGATGAAAACGATAATGAATATGAAAAAAGCGACATAAGAGAAATAGAGTATGAAAAATATGATGTGATTATTATATCTGATTATAATAAAGGCTTTTTATCAGAACAAGATATAGAGTATATTTCTAGTAATCATTCAGTTACATTTTTAGATACAAAAAAGATTTTAGGGCCATGGTGTAACAATATTAAATTTATTAAAATAAATGAATTTGAGTATGAAAGAACAAGACATATGTTAAATAAGGATTTAGTTAATAAAATGATAATTACACTTGGCCCGAATGGCGCCAAACACAAAGAAAATATTTATCCGGTACCAAAAGTAGAAATAAAAGATACGTCCGGTGCTGGTGATACATTTATTGCCGGCTTGGTCGCCAAATATGTAAAAACAAAAGATATTGATGAATCAATTAAATTTGCCAATATATGTGCAACTAAAATGGTTCAAAAGAAGGGTGTTAGTGTAATATGAAATTAGTCTGGACGAATGGCTGTTTCGATATATTACATAGAGGACATTTTGAGATGTTTAAATATGCAAAGGCTTTGGGAGACTATCTTGTTGTGGGAATAGATTCAGATGAAAAAGTAAAAAAAGACAAAGGCAATAAGCGACCATTTAATTCTGCAAAAGATAGAAAATTTGCCTTACAATGTGTACGTTATGTTGATGAAGTGGTGATATTTAATTCTCGCGAGGATCTGAGTTCTAAAATAAGAGAGATGCAGCCAGATATTATGGTAATCGGCTCTGATTGGAAAGATAAAGATGTTGTTGGACAAGAATATGTTGGTCAATTAAAATTTTTTGAAAGAATAGGAAATTATTCCACTACAAGTATATTGGAAAACATAAAATGACATATGTATTTGATATTGATGGTACAATTTGTACAAAAGGTATTTTTCATGATTATGAAAAATGTTGTCCCTTTAAAGACAGAATAAGAGAAATAAATAATTTATATGACGAAGGGCACACGATTATTTTTCAAACGGCCCGAGGTATGGGTAGATTTGAAAACGATCCTCGAAAGGCGATAGAAACGTTTTATGATTTAACACACAAACAACTTAACGAATGGAATGTTAAATTTCACAGCCTGTTCTTGGGAAAACCCGCAGGCGATATTTATATTGATGATAAAGGAATAAAAGATGAAGACTTCTTTAGAAATGAAATTTGTCCCTAAAGGTTGGGGATTTGAAAAATGGATTGTTAATTGCGAAAAATATTGTGGTAAACTTCTTTATTTCGTGAAAGGAAAACGATGCTCTTGGCATCATCATGAACTTAAGGATGAAGTTTTTTATATACAATCCGGAAAGATCTTAGTAAGATATTCCGAACAAGACGATATAGAAGAAGCAGAAGAGATTATATTGGGCCCTGGTGATAACTTCCACGTTTACACGGGTCTGCGACACCAAATGCTAGCTCTCGAAGATACAGAGCTATTTGAATTTTCCACACAACATTTTGATAGTGATAGCTATCGAATTCAAAAAGGAGATTAATATGGAAACTGAAATGAAATTATCGAACCAGGCACTCGGCGCTATTATGATGGCCTTACAAGAATCATTGTTAAATGAATTAGATATAGTACCAATTCTGAAAGGATTTGAGTTATTGCAAACAGAAGAAGGTCTTATTGTTAAAAATCCTCCAACTGTGAGGGTAACCAATAACAAGCCGATTACTGAAGAAGATTTAGTTAATATGGTAAAATAATGCCGAGATATCGATATATTTGTCAGGAATGCCAATTGGAACAATTTGTTTTTCATTTATTTGATGAGAAACTTGATCTACAATGTAAAAAATGTGGATTATTTGATTCGCTACAAAGAGCGTTAACAACACCTTTGCATCTTAAGAAAGATAATATTGAACATTCCGATTTGCCAATTGGAGAACTTACTGAAGAATATATTGAGAAAAATCGAAAATTATTAGAACAAGAAAAAGAAAAAATTAAAGAGGAGACATATGAGCCGTCTTGAAATAATATTATCTGCAATTTGCGCTTTATCGATAGCGCTTAATATAGGTATTTTTGTATACACACGAGCCGCGATTACGCGATTATTATTTGTTTCAGAAGAATTGGGCGATCTTCAAAATATGATTGATGCTTTCGCCAAGCACGTAAAATCAGTTTATGATTTAGAGATGTTTTATGGCGATATTACTTTAGAACATTTATTAAATCATGCCGTATCCTTTAACGAACAATTGGAAACATTTGAACACATTTATTCGTTAACGGAAGAAGCGGCAATCGAAACTGAAGAAGAGAGTGGAGAAGAACTAGATGATGAGAGCGAAGAAATCGCGTCGGCGTAGCCCGAAGAAGAACTATTACTTTACGCAAGTTCATGAAGACGCAATAGTAGAGTATGCAAACACAACATGCATTAAGATAAGAACTGATTTATATATTAAATATATCCAACCAGCTTTCAATGAGATGGTTGATAAAATTGTGTTTAGTTATAAATTTACCAATTTGCCAAACATTGATTCTCTAAGAGATGAATGTAAGATTTGGCTCGTAACGATATTGGACAAATATGATCCGAATAAAGGCTCCAAAGCGTTTTCTTATTTTTCTGTCATTACTAAAAACTGGTTTATACATAAAGTCAAGCAACAACAAAAGCGCAACAAACGAGAAATTGAGATTGGAAATATTTCAAAAAAATACGAAGAAGAATATTTATCAACAAACGAATCTTACGTTTCAAAGAGAGAAGAAGACGAATTTTGGCGAATGTTCTACAATAGTTTAAAGTCGTGGGATGTATCGCAGATGAAAGAGAATGACTTAAAAGTTTATAAGGCAATTAATATTCTTTTTGAATCCAAAGAAGATATCGAAATTTTTAATAAAAAAGCTATTTATCTATATCTTCGCGAAATAACGGGGCTCAACACAAAACAGATTGTTAATTCTCTTAAAAAGTTTCGTAAAAGATACAATAATTTTAGAGATGATTGGGAAAATGGATTATTATGAGTACAAAAAATCTGGAATTACTTATCGATGAGGCGCTCGATAACATTCGTAATGACAGAAAAATAGCGAGAGAATTTCTTAACGAGATTGCAAATCAGATCGCTATTGATGCCGATCAAAACAAATATTTAAGTCCTGTTGCCGCTAAGCATATCGAGACCATGCAACGTTCGAATGAACAATTAGTCAAGCTGATTGCGTTAAGACAAAAGGGACAAGCTCAGGGTTTTGATTTAAGCGAAGAAGATAAAAATGATCTTTTTGATTTAATTCAAAAAAGTCCAGGGGGCGCCTAATTTATGGCTGTTTCTTACAAAGAGTCGGCTGAACATCTCTTTAAGTTACCTGACAAAAAAAATAAATTTAAGAACAAGAATTCATTTCGCGTTAAGGTACTTACACGTCCTCGTGCATTTTCTGGGCCAGCCACCAATTCCGGAAGTGTTAACACGTTAGATGAGTCCACCGTTGCCTCAAAATATGTTTTTATGGGAAGAGTCCTAGATCCAGATATGAGCCACCATAGATTTCTACAGGATCCTTGTGATATATCGACTATATCTTCTAAGGAGAACGCCGAGCATGCCGCGCTATTAACGGCGTTACATACAAAAATTATACTGTCAACGAAAGCCGTCAAACCGTCTTTCAAGGT
>Ga0208010_1000118_pt1 | contig 25344 bp, 22 predicted proteins | sample 2_EtaG_FD_184074 | JGI IMG/M metagenome (GOLD analysis project Ga0208010, IMG submission 184074) | Marine viral communities from the Subarctic Pacific Ocean - 2_ETSP_OMZ_AT15125 metaG (SPAdes) (version 2) | ecosystem: Environmental > Aquatic > Marine > Oceanic | place: Pacific Ocean | collected... | reverse complement strand
CTGGCTTGAATTAAATGAAATAACTGAAGACATTGACGAGCCTGAAGAAATGCAAGTAGGTGATGTTGGTGTACCATTTGAAAACTGGGAATGTAAATATTGTGAATATCAAGGTGTTTATTGTCCTGGATTAACCAAATAGGAGGAATTATGCCAAAGAAAAAATGTAGCATATGTAATGAAGTCATATTCCCGACTAAATACTGGAATGGGACTCATAATGCTCAGCCTGTAAATGATGGTGTATGTTGTCGTGGCTGCGATATAAACGTAGTTATGCCTGCTAGACTATCTGAGCATGGCTTTGGTGACCTTGAAATTAAAGAAATTATCAAATTAATGATAAAAAAGGAGACTAGTTATGGGATTTGATTTATATGGATTAAAACCTACAGAAAATACAGAAAGACCACCAATATTATCTAAATTTAAAGACAATGATGGATGGAATAACTGGAAAAAGATGACAGAAGAAGATAAAGATGCATATTACAAAGCTGACACAGCTCACCAAGAAGAAAATCCTGGAATATATTTCAGAGCCAATGTATGGTGGTGGAGACCTATATGGGTATTTGTTTGTTATTCTTGTGATTTCTTAAGTGCTAAAGATTGTGATAAAGGTGGACATAATGGTGGAGAGACTATAAGTAAGACTAAATCATTAAGAATTGCTTCTAGGCTACGCAAATTAGACAAAACAGGTGTTATAGATGCTTGGGTTGATGAATATATGAAGAAATATGAGAAAGCTGAGAAATATAATAAAACTGTACAAAAACGGCTTGATTATCTTCAAGATGTAGTAAAGGTTAAATTTGGTGATAATATAGTTCCATCTGATTATCCTGAACCTTATAAAACTCAATGGAATAACATTTATGATGAAAAGAGTTGGGGGTCTAGTTACCCAACTAGTAAAGATGTAATCATGCAATTTGCAGACTTTTGCGAACAATCAGGAGGATTTGAAATATGTTAAAAGAGGAAAACACTATGCAAGAAGATGAAAAGTTAGTATTTGAAGATGAACATAAAGAAATACCTGTCCCAGTACATGATTTAATAGGTGATGTTGAAAATATCAAAGCAGACCTACTTAAATTAATAACTGTAGTGGATGGACTTGAACAAAGAATCGTGAATGTAGATGCTAAATATAAGATGAAACTTAAAACTGTCAACAGTGAACTTGCTGAAAAATCAACAGTTAGTATCAGAGATATAAATAAAGAAATAGCAAAAGAAATGAAAGAAGAATATAGAAAAACAAAAGAAATGAAAAAGGAGCAGAAATAATGTGGATAGCTGAATGTCCTATAGACACTAGAGGTAGAATAACTCTGCCTTCATCATTTATGAAAGCTAATAAACTAAATACACATACTAAGATATTCATTCAAGCAATCGCTAACAATGAAAATACTGTTAAGATGGTATTTATAAAGGAGGAAACAAATGGACAATGCAGAAATATTTCGAAATCTGAATGAACTAAATGTTAATGAATACACAGCTAAAAAAGGTAATTTTACTTATCTTAGTTGGGCTTGGGCTGTTCGTGAGTTACTTAAGGTTGCGCCTAATGCAACGTGGGTAGTACATGAATTTGAAGAATGGCATGAACATGGTAGCTCAAAACAACCTTACATGAAAACAGATACTGGATATTTTGTTCAAGTAACCGTTACAGTTAATATGGTTGACAGAACTCAAGTACATCCCGTATTAGATAATCGCAATCAAACCATAGATGAACCAAATGCTTTTCAGATTAATACTTCTATTCAAAGATGTCTTGCAAAAGCTATTGCCTTACATGGATTAGGTTTATATATCTATGCAGGTGAGGATTTACCAGTAGATGACCCTTTGACAACAGAAGAAATCAATAAAATAACTGAAATAGCTAAAACTATTGACAAATCTAAATCAAATGGAATACAAACAATGCTGGATGATGGTAGTATTAATAGAACAAATTATGCTGCTTCTCTTGCTAAACTGGAAAGATTGCAATCTGAAAAGGAGAAGAAAGTTGAAACCTCTACCAAATAATGACAGTTTTGATGAAAACATTTTTGTCGAAGGACAAGAATATATCGTTGGCACAAATGACGCTAGACTCTTTAAGGATGTTTCGTTCTTAGGAACTAAATATTATGAAGGTAAAGCTATTATGGTGTTTAAAACGAATACTGGACAGCAATTAACAATTAACCCTAGTTATCATAGTTTTACATTGGAAAGTCCTGAAACATTGTTATTTCCAGTGAATGATGACAAGCCTTATGAGGAGAATGAAAATGGGAAAAATAACACTAACTGAAGCCGAAAGTCTTGTAAAGAAAGGTGTTCTATCTAAAACAGCATTTAGTAAAATGCAAAAAGATGGTTTAGTAGGCACTCGTAAACGTGGTGAAAAGCGTTATATCAAGACAGCTGAGAATACTTGGGTGTCACCTCAGTTTTACTTTCAAGGTCTAAATAATAAGACTGAGAGTGAAGAAATGAAGACACTTAGGAATGCAGTTAATGACGTTATTAAGAAACATACTGTAACAAGACAACCAAGTAAATAAGGAGTAAACAATAATGAAAAATGTAGAAGCAACATTTGACGAAGCAAGAGATGGCTTTCAACCAGTTGCTGAAGGTACATATCCTGCACATTGCAGTAGCTTTGGTGTTAATGATTGGAAGAATAGTAAAATATTCAACCTTGAATTTACCATCGCTGATGAGGCTCAAAGCTTAATCGTATCCAAGATGAGGAGTTCTGGCAATGGAGGATTTATACAAGAAGTTGACGGAGATGGAGTTCCTGTAACTATATCTGCCCTTTATATGGTAGGTAAAAAGTTCAAGAATAATGGCGTTTGGTTAACTCCAAAACCAGCTAAAGGTGAAAGTTGGAAGAATCGTCGCTATAAGGAGTTCTTTGAGGCTCTTGGAGTTGATTTTCCATCTGAAGGTGGGCAAGTAAGCCTAGCTGAAGTGGAAGAACATGATGTTCTTGGTTTACCATGTTTGGTGAATATTAAGCAACAGACATTCAAGAACAAAGAAGGTGAAGAACGCACAGCTATGAAAGTATCATCCGTTTTCCCGTGGGCAGATGGAAAAAAGCTTTCAGCTGATGAATTATCAAGTGATGTGCCATTCTAAATGAATAAAAAAGAGGAGAGCAGGAATTATAAATATTACTTTCCTGTTCTCTTCTCTAGTTTTAAATTCTAGACATGGGGAGGAACTGCACTCTTTCTTTATGTGTCCTTCCACATCCAAACGTATCCAGCGTTGGTTTCTCCCCATTTTTAATAAGGAGCATAAAATGATACAAACAATATCAGAAATATTGCATAATTTTCTAATACTGGGAATTGCTACATTAATTTGGTCAATAGCTATATTCTTTGGAACATTGACAATATTTACAATCTGGGAAAGATATAATGGAAAATATAACTAATGATAGCATAGTAACCATTAATGTAAAATATACAGATTCTGAAATCAATTTATTAATCAACAGTTTAATAATGACCTGTACAACACAAATACCTACAGAAGATAATGGTGCATGGAAAAGACCTTATGAACAATTACTTAAAGATTTGAAAAAAATTAAGGGTAAAGCCTTAACACTTAAAGAGGAAGGAAAAGATAATGAAAAAATCTACCAAGCTGAAAAGAAGGCTAAAACAGAGCCAGGACCTTGCGACTAAAGCACTTAAAGATAAACCAGAGTGGAAAGCCGCAAAAGGATATAAGTACCTTGAAAATTGTAAACCGGGTACTCAAATTACAACAAACATATCTGAAGCAATACTTATAAATATTGGCATTGGCAGTTGTACTGTAATCGTAACTGAGTGGTATGGTCGTCCAAAGGATGCTGCTTCTCATACAGGCAAAAAACAGTGGGCGTTACAAACAGAAGTAAAGGAGGTATCATGAGTAGAATGCCGTACATAGCATATTTAGCAGAAAAAGGTGACTTAAAAGAACTTACTGAAGAAGTTGGAAGTTATGAAGTAGCTAAAGGATTCATAGATGCTGTGGAACAAATGAGAGATAATAAAGATAATCCAGCATATAAAAAGTTAAATGAAATACAGGACAGGATGGTAAAAGTCGGTAAAAAAGATAAATCATGAAATGTCCTTGTTGTGGATATAATCAAAAACTAGAGTATAATCCTTCTGCGAATATACAGAAATTGCTCAACGAAAGAACTAAAGCAACAAGAAAATTAATTAGAAAAGCAGGAAAACTAATAAAACATAATGTACCAAGTGATAATAATATTCTAACCTATTTTAAGTTTTTACAGGGTATTTCACATATAGAAGATAAACTTGTAAGAAAGGGTATAGAAGATTACATATTTCATAAAAGGTTTGATAATATGTACGGTTTTGCTTATCTGGGTGGTATTATAAGACGAATGGATACAAATGCTGTTAAACAGTTAGAAAATGAAATAAAGAAATATGGTAAAACACCTTCAATTAAGGAGGTAATTAAAAAGGAGTATAAAGATGGCTGAAGTTACACTACAAGATTCATTATTCCCAGTAAAAGAAGTTCCAGCATCATTTAGGACTGGTGCTAGTTATGCAGATAATAGCACTGGATACAAATTCATTGTTAGAGATGATACTGGGGCTGTTTTGAGTTGCATGACAGATGAATACAGACTCGTAGATAATACTACAATATATGAAACAGCTAAACCTATAATGAAAGATATTGGAGCTGTCCTTAATGAAGTTCAAACATTTTCAGATGGTGCAAAAACATCATGGAGATGGACATTAAAAGATGTCAAAGTTGATTTAGGAGATGGAGATATATTAAATCCTGAAATAACCATAAAGAACAGCTATAATGGACAATGGGGATTACATATCCTTGCTGGTGCATTTAGACTTGTTTGTTCAAACGGTATGATTATAGGAGTAGTAATATCAAGAAAGAATTATAAACATAGTATTTACAATGTTTCTCTTGATGATATTGCTCCAAGTATTAATGATACTGTATTGGCTACTCAAGGAATATTTAACACTGAGTTACCAATATTAAAAGAAACTCAAGTAAAAGAAGAACATATTGTTGAACTGATTAAAATGATTCCGTCTACACACATGGAAGCATTTACGCAATATTTGATGACACATAAACCAACAAACTATTGGGAATTATTAAATGCTGCTACTTGGATTGCTACGCATAGTATGGCTAGAAGGAACGAAGCAACTCATAAACTTGAACAACAAATCTATCCAAAGATAACCAGATGGGCTGGAGTTAAGTCAATAGCTAAAGCATAATGGATTTTAGATGGTTAGAATGTCCTGTTATCATCCCATACATGGGTGGAAAATTCGAACTTTCTAGGAAATTAGTACCTATGATTCCATATCATGAAAGATACATAGAAGTTTTCGCAGGTGGAGCTTCTATGTTCTTTCGTAAGGTTAAAACAGATTTCTCTGTATTGAACGATAAGGACAATGATATAGTGAATTTATATATGTCAGTAGCAGACCGCTATGATGAATTCATTAATCACGCTAAATGGTTAGTAAAATCTCGTGAACTGTTTGATAAGTATAGAAAAAGTATTATGAACAGTAAGAAAATAAACATACCTGACCCTAAAAGAGCAGCCTGTTATTATTATGTTATAAAATGTGCATTTAATAATAGCTGTCATAATCCTATATCAAAAGAAGCTGACTGGAATGGAAAAATGTTAGAAGATTTGAAATATACTAGAAAGAAATTAGACAATGTAATGATTGAAAATCTTGACTTTAGAGACCTTACAACTAGGTATCCTCCAAAACCAACTGACTTTTGGTATCTGGACCCTCCTTATGTTATAGCAGGAGAAAGAAAAGACTATTATTTCTTCTCATTTAGCGATGAAGACCACAAGGATTTTGTTAAAATGTGTGATGAAATAAACGAGTTAGGTGGTAAGTTTATGGTCTCCTATGACGATAGGAAGGAAGTTATGGATGCATATAAAAATTACAATATAATGAAAATACCCACTAGATATTCTGGGCAATTATATAACAAAAACTACAAAAATGAATTAGTAATTACAAATTATGAACAAGCTGGACAAGAATCCTTATTTTGAATAATAACAAGGAGAAGGATATGGCTAAATTAACAGTTCAGCCTAGTGCAGTAGACGCAGAAGAAGCTATTTTAGGTTCTATATTACTAAACAATACATTGCTTCCAACAGTAGAAGCGTGGATTAGACATGATGATGCTTTCTATTCTTCGGCTAATAAGAAGATATGGAAATGTATGAAGAAACTGTACAGGCAAAGTGAACCGATTGATATTATATTATTATCGGCTCAATTAAAAGACGATTTTGACAATCAACTCAATGCTTATTATCTATCTGGATTACCTGACCTTGTTGCTGCTCCTTCTGGAGTAGAACATTGGTGTAGGATAGTTTGGCAGAGATATTTGCAAAGAGAAGCAGTCAAATCTGCACATAAACTATATGATACATCGTTGGATGATTCAATGGATGTTACTGAAATACTTCATGAACATGAGAGAACTATTGAAGAACTGAAAGCTATAACACCAGCACAGAAAACTGAAACATCTGATATAATAGACCATACTGTAACAGCATTGAAAAGTGAAACAAATATAATAAACTTTGGAATAGAACAATTAGACGAATCAGCTGGAGGTATGACGCGACAGGAAGTAACCGTTGTTGGCGGTAGACCGGGACACGGTAAAACTACCTTAGTTCTCAACATAGCTCGTAGATTAATTGAACAGGGATACAAGGTGTGTATGTTCAATAGAGAAATGAGCAATATTGAAATGTTTAAAAAGATAATTGTTATGGAACATGAGGAACTTTCTTATGCTAGAATTAGAAAGTCCACTGACCTAAATGGTGAGCTTGCTACAATCGAATTAAGTTTAGACAAGATGAAGGAAAAGTATAAGAATCTTATCATGTATGATGATATTCGTACTCTTGCTGAAGCCATGAAGGAACTGGGAAAGGAGAAACCTGATGTTGTCATTGACGATTATATTCAACTGATTCGTTTAGACGAAGCGAAATCCGATAGAAGATTTGAACTGGAAGAGATAATGCTGGATTATAAATGGCTTTGTAAAAAGCTTGATTGTGCAGCTATTCTTGTAAGCCAGTTGAATCGTGAAATCGAAAGACGCTTGGATGGAAAGCCTAAATTAAGTGACTTTGCCGAGAGCGGGGTCATTGAACAAACGGCTGAATCTGCTTTCTTTGTCTATTACGCTTATGCAGTAAATGATGAAGATGAAGACCCATATGAAACTGAGATTATCTGTCAGAAATCTAGATACGGACAGTTAGGCTCATATGTAATGGGTTTTAATGGAGATAAATGTCGTATGTACTTTAGTAGAGCTGAGGCAGTTAAGGTAGCTGCAAAGCATCTAAAGGCTGCTACATCTTAATGAATGAATACCCTGAAGCGGTGCGTTAGTAAAATAACAAGCTGCTCAGGGTGTTTGTTATACAGAAACAATAAATGTTATTGGTTTCAACCTGCCAAAGTTGTGCCACTAGAAGTCATAAAGAAGGGATGTAAATTTAGAGAACCTAAAATTAAAGAAATATATGCGAATGAAAATATCGCATACTTAATTGATAAATTCGATGGAGAGTTTATATGAGAGCAAAATTAATATCAATAGACCCGGGCTGGAGTGGTGCTATGGCAGTATTCGAGAATGGGCTTTTAAAAACAACACATAGATGTCAACCTACATCAACAGAAACTTATGAATTAATACGAGAAGATTTATTGGAAGCGAATATAGCAATTATAGAATGGGTACACAGTTTTCCGGGTCAAGGAGTGGCAAGCACGTTCAAATTTGGATATAATTATGGGATGTGGCGGGGATTTCTTGCATCTGCACGTAAAGAGACGACCTTAGTATCGCCTCAGGTGTGGCAGAAGGGGTGGTCTAATGTACCTAAAGTAAAGAAGGACAGAAAGAACTATTTCAAACAGATAGCAATGGATATAGCTGATGTTGCTGTGAGTCCAGAGATTAATAAACAGGCTCATTGGTTTGAAAAGGTTAAAGTAACTAATTATGATGCAGACGCTATATGCATTGGTCAATGGTATATCAATAAGGAGTAAATATGACTGAACTTAATATGTCACCTAGTCTAAAACGATTCATAGGTTTCTCTATTAAAAAAAGTGAAAAATATATAAAATATATGAGATTTTTAGAAAATGAATTACAATATCACTCAGACTGTCTAGCACTTATTATGGAACATCAAGAATTATTGAAAAATGGTAAATGTCCAACTCTTCAAGAACTAAAAGAATGGAATATAATAGATTAACGTAGCATCCTTATCTGTTAGGGGGTAGTGCCAATACCAACATTGCCCCCTGCTACGTTTGTAATCTCTCTAATTGTTTAACCATACTTATTGGGCTAGGTCTTGGACCTTTTTTACCACCCATAGATATATCAGCTAACATTCTTTGTAATATTTCACTCTGAGTCAAAGGATAAGGACTTGTTGTCTTAATTTTTCTACTTGGTTTTGTTAATGTCTCTTTAATCTCTTCAGGTTCTATACCCATATACTGCATCGCAGCTTGTTTAATCCCTCTTTGAGTTGGTGTTGCTTTTATACCAAACTCTTTTTCAGCTGCATATCCAATCCCAGCCCCACCAAGGAAATTAGGTATATGTTCTGTAACCATTCTTCCTATACCAGTGTGTAACGTAGATGCAAATTCTTTTACTTTCTCATCTTGTGTGAAATCTGCCCATGCATCATAACCAAATAAGTATGATAATGTATCATCCTGACTCATTCCTTCAAAACCCGCTAAACTACCTAACTTAAGAGTGGTATCTGCATGAACACCTAACATATTAACTATAATACCATTATTATATGTGCCTGCCAATATAGCATCTCTAGTGTCTGGGTCAATCTCACCATCAGTTAATTGTTGAGTTGTTGCCTGAGCCACATTAACACCCATTGTAGCAGAATCCCACCAAGTTTTATTGTCAACCAATGCGCCTATATTTATATTGAGTAATGGAGATAAAACCCCTAACAATAACATATCTTGAAGACCCATTCTATATAATCTCCATGCATGGTCACCATTATATAAACCAGACATTATATCATCTTTACCTTCTAAAAATATCTTTCGTTGATAATTCATATTATTAATCCACCAAGTCCTAAATTGACCTGCTAATACACCTCCTTTGGTGTTCTTCATAATACCCGGTTTTGCTAATCTAGAATAATCAAAATGGATGTCTTTAATAGCAGCATCAGCCCAATCACCAGCACTCTTCCTGCTAAACATTTCAAAATGATAGTCATAATCACTGACTCTACCTTCACCTGTCCACAATTCATGTGTTTTTTGATTACTTAAAGTAGTTATAATATCTACTGCCCAATCTTTGTAATCTATTTTTTTCTTATCAAATTTATGTAATGAATTACCATTTTCATCTTGTAATTCTTTTATATCATTTCTTCTTGCTCTGCTTAATATACTCTTTTCAAATTGCCACTTAAACATAGGGTTTGCTTCATCTATTCTCCATTTTTCTGCATAACCATGTTCAGCAGCCCCTTTTCTGTTCCAAGCATTCTCAACTTTGGTCATTGCCCATAAACTCTTTTGAGTCGTCTTTTCTAAGTTTCTTTGCATTTGTTCGCCAATGCTAACATCAATCTTCTCAGTCCATAATCCACTTACAGGGTCATATATTCTCTCTGCCTGTGGACCTCCCCATGTTTCACCTAAGTTCTGAAATAATATACCATTATCTTTTAAATGTGTACTGATTCTTATGTTATTTTTCTCATCATTTTTGAATTCTCTTGTCCTCTTCATCCCTTTATAGCCCCACCATGTGAAATGTTGAAATGCCTGAGTAACATTTTTCGCAGGAGACTTAAGATTAGGCAAACCTAATTTAAATGTAGCCTGTAAATTTGTGAGAGTTCTTACAAGTCCATCACCGAACGTAGCCTCTTTAATCTCTGTTGCATCAGTATATGAATCTTTTATAAAATCTATATGTGACTCTAATTCCTCAGCACGAGCTTCATCATTTCCTTTCTTCTCCATAATTCTGTGTACACTTTCAAGCATATTTTGAGTAGACTTACCTACCATACTAAACCTTGAAACAGTCCTGGTATACTGGTCTAGCATAGGCAACACATTCATAGACTCTCTAGATTTACCATCAGAAGTCTTAAATAATGTACCAGCAACAGATATATCCATATTGATTACATTCTCTACTAAATTTGATAGTGTATTATCAGCTTCTACATAGGCTTCAGGATTATTTTTAGAATTATAAAGCTCATGAACCTTTCCCAATGTGGGAACTATATCAAGCATCCTAACAGGAAAATCACTTTTCATACTAGGGTCTTTCATATATTTATCTACTTGTTTCTTTATAATCTCAACTTTTCTTAAAGAATTCCTAAAATTCTTATCATTATATAGCTTTCCGCTTAAGTTTTTTAAACCCCAATAAAATGAATCAATACCTTCATTTATATTTCTGTCTAGACTAGGTTTAATTTCCTGTCTCCAAACTTTAGCCGCTGCTACTATTAATGGTGGATGAGTATTGCGTGAATTAGCATAAGCCTTCCCATTAGTTACTAGCTCATAAAATTGTTTAAAAACTTGACCCTCTCCTTTTTTATAATAAGTATCTAATTCTTCTATAAGAGAATCTCTTGCTCCCCAATCTTCTCTATTATGAGCTTCTGTAATCTCTCTTTCAATCCTTTGAATCTCTTTTTCTGCTTTTCCTCTGGTCATATTACCCATACCTGCTATAAGACCAATTTCACCTGACTGCTGTCTTAATTTTGCTGCCATAGTGTGTAATGAGTTATTATTTCTAGTTTCTTGACCTTGATAATTAGATTGTATTCTATTCTCATTTTTATACCAAGTAGACATCTCTGGGCTTCTTTTAACAATTTCTTCTGTTAGCCACAGGTTCTTTTGAAAAGAATCAATTTTTCCCTGTTCTAAATCTCTTATGCCTTTATTGACATACCTATACATACGCTTCAATTCCTCAACAGTTGGAATATGTTTATCACCTCCAAGTAAACTCTTTTTAGTAGCTTGTTTAAAATATCTAGAAAAATTCATTGCTATTTGACTATTCGTAAGTCTACCCTTGACAGCATCGTGACTTTTAAACTTAGATGCTAATGATTGCATATTCTTAACTCTACCTACAGCATCAGATGGAATAGTTGGTACGCATATATAATTTAGCTTAAATCCCATAATTAACCATTACCTTGATTACATATAATTTCTGAATATCTTTCATTAATTGACTCCAATAAATCTTTTTCCCTACCATACTCTCCCAAAGGTTTTATGTGCTTAAATGTTCCCTCAGGGTCTAAGGTAGTACGACTATGCTCATTCTCTACATAAGCACGAACTCCCATTTTCTTTGCCCTTAAAAACGCAGGATAACCACTAGTAGCCATATGCGGACCGTATCTACTTACATCTGTAACAGCGGCATCTGGTAAATAAAATGCTCTATGTAAATCTAATAACTGAGGTATTCCTCCGCTACCAAACATATTTAACATCTCTTTATATGAAAGAGAGACCGACATTCCTTGAAAACCGGGATGAACCTCAGATAATACATCTGCCATTCCTCCACTCTTTGAATAATCCAATGGATTTATCTTAAACAAATTCCTTATATCTAATAAACCATTTTCATTTCTTCTTGTCATTGCACCAGTTATAGGGTCTCTCTTCATAACGTCCTGATTGCTCATAAATATGTCTGTTTGACCTTTATGCATATTAAAACGTAAGAAACTTCGGCTTACACCAGCTGCATATTCATTCGCTATAGTTTGTTTAGCCTCAGGGAGCATCTTATCAGTTCTTGCTATAAATCTTAAACCCAATAAAACTCTAGTACCCCATCCTCTTTGCTGTGGAGCAAAATATGTTCTACTCCCACTTACAACAAGTTTACTTAAATCAAATTTTGGTGTCATAAATTGCCATAAGAAATTATTTGCTAAATCATTGCCACCTATGTCATGATATTTATCATACCCCTCATTTAACCTATCCATGAATGATTGTTCTATTTCAGCTTCATTACTATATGCTCTAGTACCATTATTCCAGCCTCTGTATGCTTTTGGATAATCTTCCCCAATCTTATTAGCTTCATTAAGCATCTCTTGATGAATAGATTTTACTTGTGATGGATTACTTGAATACTTGTATGGTTCATTATGAGCAAGAAGACCAAATGCATCTTGAGCAGCTAAAGCAGAAATCATATCATGGTCAGGATAAGCTTCAACAACAAGACCTCTTTTAGACAGCTTTTGTCTAACTAAAGAATCTTTAGTTCTTTTCTTATCGTGACCGTATGTATTATTCCGTATATGCCAAGCTGTAATAGCTTCACTCTTTTTCTCGCCCTTTAAATTCTTTGTAGCCTCATATACTAGTTGTTCTCTCCAGTTATCTGAAGCATTTTCCCAAATTTTAGCAAATTCTCGATTCCCCTTCTTCTTATCAACCCAGTCCATTTGTTGTTTCTTCTTATTCCATTTACCATACTGTTCACGAGGTTTACCACTTTTATCAATTCTGTACTTAAATGTTGCTGACTTATAATTTCTATCAATAATTTTATTTATCTCTCTTGATTTAATATACAAATCACGAGACATTTTTGGATTAGTTGGTCTAACTTCAGCAGCTATTTTCATTAATCTATCTCTTTTATTCTGAAGTGACTTAATAAAAAACTGTTGCTCTGAGAATGTCGTAAACTCTTTTCCCCATATTCTCGCAAAATCTGATGGATTTTCAGCATGAATCATTGTTTCAACTATATCTGCATATTCATATGGGTTTCTTGTGCCACTTGGAGGAGAGTGTAACATATTTCTATAGTCCATACTGACTACACTTGCAAGAAGCCTATCTGCTGGCAACATATCTTTCCATCCTTTGCTCTTGCCAAATAGTCTAGCACCATAATTCCAACCATTAAAAATACTTTTAGGTGAAACATCATCTCCAAAAAGAATAGTGTTTTTAGCCTGCTTCATTGCTCTAAAATTAGCCATCCTCATTTCACTGTCATAATTTCTTACTCCCTCTATTAATTCGTCAAACTTAATTTTCTTTCTTTTAGAGCCTTCCCATTTACCATTAACAAGAGACTTAAATCTTCTATATGGTGTAATAAGAAAATCTATAATCATTTTTTGACCAGCTGCATTTACTGGAACCTGTTTACTTATATCAACCATACCCTTTCCCTCAAGGCTATTATATGCATGAAACAATGGGTCTGGTCCTGTAAATAAGAAATCTGTCTCCCATTTTCTATAATAACTCTCATCATAACCACCTGTACCATCAACTATACCCTGTATATCACTTCGTAGCTTTGCTTTTATCTTCTGCTTCGCAGAAGCATCTCCACGAATAGCTGCGAAAACATTTCTTCCAATTTGAAAACTTTGAGAACCTTCAGCGGTTTGCATACTACCAGTATTATGTTTCCACATCCAATCAATTATACTTTGGTAATTCATTAGCTTACCTTTCATCATGGAAGCTGTCTTTAACTTTCCTCTATAATTTTTATGACTTTCCCAATCAAAAGGTCTTAATCCATCCATACTTGACTTACTGTTTTCAGTAGGAGGAGTTGCCCACAGAACCTCTCCTTTTCTATCAATAATCTTGTTAGCATATTCTCTTGGACCATTCCACCACATATTAACTGTATCAATGTCATTATCTAACTCAGCAGACATCTGACCATCCATCTCATTAAGAGTACCTACATTACCATCAGCCATATCCTTAAATTCTCTCCTAATGAGAAGAGGTATGATAGAATCACCACCAACAACAGGGTCTCTTCTTCCGTAAGAAAATATTTGGTAACCATCAGGCAATCTATCATTTAATTCACCTATATTTGTAGACTGCCACCACTCTCCGGCTTCGGAGCCAATTATCTTAGATTTTAATACTTTCCCATGCTTAGTTTCTGTACCTCTTTTAGTTTGAGCTTGATTCTCTACAAAAAACACTCCACGGTCAGTAACAATCTGATATCTATCTCTAGTTTTTTCTCCAGATTCTTTTACATCCTTCCAAGTCAATAAATCATTAGAAGTATCACTAGCAGGGTCATTAATATCTTTAACTTTGACAAAAAATATATTATTCTTATCAAATCCTACGTGCCTAACGGTTGAAGGTAAAGCCCCTTCACCAAATCTATGTATTCTATTTCTTGTTCCATCCCAATAATGTATTGAATTTCGCACAGTTTCGTTCGGATGAGGTGCTTGATGTACAAACTGAGAACCATCTATTCTAGGTCTTAATATGGGGTCTAATATCTGAGTCTTTATATTCTGCTCCCACGATTTAGAGTGTGGATTTATATATGGAATGATATTAGCATTAGCTAACATACTTTCAGAAGCTAATGGACTATCCATCTGCCATTCAACAGATGATGATTCATTAGAATTCTTATTCCAAAACTTATTTAATGCTACAGCCTTTGGATAATTATTAATCTTATGTAAAGAGGTCAGCTCATCTATCCCCTTAGTAACATTATCATGCAGATAATAATCATAAGCTGCTTCACCGGCTGTTTTTCCTAAATCCATAAAAGCATTGGGAGGCATGATTGACTTTGTTTTGTTCCCTTTTATAAAGGTAAGGTTATAATCCTCTATACTTACTGGCATTTTTATTAAATCTTTAGAAGATTCCCATCCTTCGACAGCTGGATTAATGCTATTCGCAGTCTTGCCATAATATTTACCATTAATTTGTTTGTTCCCAGAAGTGAATTCTATCTGAGCAACATCAGGATTGTCTATAAAGAATTGATTATACTCGCTATTCTTAGTAAACCCAGTCTTAGTAACAAAGAAATCATCACCAGTTCTTAACATATTTCCTTTAATCCCACCTATATTATGACTCCTTTTACCTCCATAAAGAGCAGCCATCGCATCAAACCTGTCTGGTGCAAAAATAGTACCAGAATCTTGAGAAGATGGTGATGAATGTGTATCAACAAACCTTTCTAGATTAGCAATTTGACCAAGAGTATTCTTGATAGCATCAGCTTTTTTACTGTCAGCTATATCCCCTGTTTTGTCAGTAAATAGGGAAGTTTCATATTGAATATTTAATCCAAGTTTTTTAGCATAATTAATTTCTTCTTGCATTAACCTGCCAATACCATGAGTATCATCAACAATTACAGTTGACCCCTTTGGCATTGAATCCAACTGTTTCTTAAACTTAGCCCTTACTTCTTTTCTACTCTCACCTTCAACCCCTATATCACGGTCATATGCAAAACCCTTCCCATGCTTAGCTTCAAGTTCTTTAATATTTTTAGAAACTTCCCCCTTAGTTCTCCCACCATATTTATAAATAAAATACCTGGCTGGAGCTTCTTTCGCTGTAGCAGCCAGATTATCCTTCAGCAAAGCCTCGAGCATAGGTTCAAGTTCAAGTTTATGGTTACTAAATATATCAAACCTATCACCTTTTAATTCATCCTGTATTACAACTCGTCTATCTTTTCCAGCTAACATCCTATCATAAACCTTAGCATGTTTCTGCATAGCACTATCGCCATGTTCTTTATAGAGAGCTGATATGTCAGAGATAACATCTCGTCTTAATTTATTTTGATTAGCACTCGACCATAAGCCTGCCCTCTTTATCAACTCACCTAACTTTGCACCCTGCATATCATACATTCTGTCATTTATATAATTCTTTCCAAAAACATCCATGCCAGTAGATATATCAAATATCTTTTTTACCCACTTAGCTGCAGACATATGATTAGTTAAAGCATTTTCATTAAGTTCCCACTTGTCAGCACCAGGATGTTGGACGTCCTTGATGTAAGGCTCACCTTTTGTACGACCTTTTGGGTCTCTTTGTAAACCTTCAGGTTCTGTCCCTCTTATATATATATGTTTATCATCACCATATTTGTGCTTTAATACATGATGGTCTCCTCTTGGAGTTATAGCATCATCAAAGTTTTTTGCTCCACCAAGCCCATCTTTCATTGAGGCTAATTGCGCCTCAGCCTCTGCTAAACTATCAACAACCCAAACGTCCTGTAAATCACCAGTTTTATCCTTTACTTTAGGATTCACCATCATATCAACAACAACATCATATACTTTTGTTGGTTTAAAGCCACTCTTATAAGAAATATGTAAATCCTTAAGCCATGTGTCAGCCAATTCAGTTGGTACTTTACCTGTTTCAAGCTTATTCATGAATGTTTCAGCTATTTTTTTTATGGAAACATCATTCATAGGCACACTATAACCCCACTCCTGCCTAAATGGTATATAGAGGACACTTTTTTCACTAATAATGTCATCCTTTCCTGCTTGTGTCAGTGTACCATCCTCTGCTCTTTTAAATGTAGCATCTAATACCAATCTATTGCCTTCAAACAGACCTTGATTTATTAATTCTTCATTAGGGTATATTACATTTCCAAATTCATCTGATACACCTTCTGTAAGCACCTTAGGTCTAGGTCTCAGTTCTTTCTTCATCTCTCCCGTAACCTTATCAGTAAACCTAATTGTTTCTACTCCCCTAAAAATCTCAGGTATAATAGCAACAGAATTTGTCACTCCAGGCTCTCCTCCAGCTGCTCTTTCTATGGCATCAGATTGCTCACTTCTTCTTGTCTTGTTCTTCTGATTCATAGTTAATTCTAAACCACCGGGTCTCTCACTCCAATATAGCACTGGTGTTGTGATTGTATTGCTCATATCAAGAAACGACTTGCCTACCTCTTGAGTAAGTTCATATATATCACCTTTAAATTTCGTTCCATCCTTTTTAGGTGTTATTGCAGCCTTTATCATATGGTTCATAAACTTCAATCTATTCTTGTCGCCAAAGTATTTATCATACATACTCTGTAATTGTACATCTGCCGGTTCGACTCCACCTTTAGAGTTTATCTGTCTATCCAGCATGGTGTCTGTTGCACCTAATGCGAAGTCATACTCGCCAAAATCATATTTTCTCGTTAATTCGGCAAATGTCATAGAAGAATAACCATTCTCTCCTTGACCGTCAGTACCAAATGTGTCCTCTACTTCCTTCATCCAAGATTCTACTTTTGCTGCCGAATCGACATCACCTCTTGTAAAAGATTTCATAATAGACCTAACAGCATCATCTACCTTCAATTTATCCATAGATAGAGTCTCAAATTTTCTTTCGATAGGATTATATATTTTATGAGCAGTAGCCATCTCCATAAGTTTAATACTATCTGTCCTCTTCCAGTTTTGCCTAGTCATCTGCGTCCCAAGCAACCAGTCAGTAAAACCCTTCATCCTCTTATCACCATCTATATGTACAGTAGCAAGCTCTGTAATAAAGGCATCCATATCAGAATTAGCCCTAGTTTTATCTAATGCTAACATATGACTTTTTAAACTTATCACACCCTCAGGTGTAAGATGAACTGTATCTTTAGGATTAACCCTTATAAATCCAGTGCTGTTTCCAGACTTATCAACTGTTCTAATAAGAGGTCTTATCCTATCCTCAAGTGTCTTAAATATATATTTAATATCTCCCTTAATTACAGCTATAACATCTTTACTGGTCTTGCCCTCATAGGCAGGATTATCTTTAAGAATTTCAACCATCTCCTTGAATTTCTCAGCCATAAATTCTACATTTTTTGGAGTTATATTACTAGTGTCCTCACCTTTAGAATAAGCTTTTATTGCATCTGATAATTCTGCATATGATTTCTTGTTACCATTAACAAACATTTCAAAGTAATCAATATTGTTTTCTGCTGCATACTTTGAAAATATATCCTCATACTTACCCCACTTCATCATGGTAAGATGTTCATTAAGAAAACCAGTCTCGGAAAGAGCAATCACAGTATTCATAGCCTCAGGAGAAATAGGAACTTTCTTATTGTTCTTACCTAACATTCCACCTGCTTCCATTAGGCTCTTTTTATTCTCATTAAACATCTGCTCTACAAAAATATCCTTTAAACGACCAGTCTGCTCAAACATATTGACACCTTCAGACCTAAATATTTCTCTTAGCTGATTAACATTGTCTACAGGAACACTTTCATCTTTTACATTTCTTCTTCCACTAACGCCATGCCTAACTATTGCAGTTTGCATAGCTAATCTCTGAACATTATTAACAAATCTTTGATTTCTATAATTACCCTTCTCAGGTTTTAACTTTATATATCCTCTCCACTGACCTCCTTTACCCTTAAATATTTTAGTCCATAATGTCCTAGCAAGTTCTAATTTCTGGTCTCTGAGAACATCTTCACTATTAATCTTACTCTTGCCACTTATTATATCCATTAAATTCTTCGCATTTATCTTATTCTCGAAAAAAGTTTTAATGTTTATTAAATCTTGAAATGTTTGGTCACTAGGATGTATCTCATACTGACTCTCTTTGGTATAGCCAAATATATCAGAGTATGCTTGATGAGCAGTCTGCATTTGAGATGTAAATTCATCAAGTCCTTTAGTCTCAGGTGTTATAATAGTCTGAGGATTACCAATCTCTTCAGATGCATCTATTTTAATTTTACCAGACTTCTCTAGGATATCAGCATAAGCATTGTAATGGTCTATAGCGTCCATCGTTTCAGTCCTATGCGCTCCTTCATATTTAAGTATTGGTAGTCTATACACACCATTAGAGTCTGGTTTTAATGGAATGTCTACTTTAGCTACAGCATCTACAAGACTATGACCTAATATCTTATCTCCAGTAGACAGTATATCTATTGAATCAGCCACCCTAGCCTCTAGTATATCTTCAGGGGTTCTAAACTCTTTCTTTGCTAATTCTTTTGCAACTTGTTTCTTAGCCGTGCTAGATAAGTTCTCCCAACCTTTTATCTTTGTCTCTACTGGGACTAAGTTTCTAGCAGCTTGTATATAAGTCTCATATGTTCTCATAACAGATTCTGGAGGGTCTGTTTTACTTGCTTTATATACTTTTAGCTCTCCCTCTGTAGTAATTACAGATTTTCCTGCTTTAGTTTTAGTGTTCTCAAGCACTCCTTTTATCTTCTTGCCAAATACTGTATCCCCAACTGGTATAGAATCCATTATATCTAAATGACTACTGCCCCTACCAGTCATTAAAGAATTAAATCCTCCCCAAGTCCACGGATTCCCACCCATTCTTCTAATATCATTCGTCATTCTCTCAAAATGGTCACCATAAGCAGTTGGTTTAGCCGCTCCTATCATACCAGATGGGGCAACAAATGATATAGAAGTGTTACCATCTTTACCAGTCGTTACTCTTCTAGTAGATAGTTCATGACCTCTCCTCATCATTAGACCACCTAAAGTAATAGCAAAGATTTTATCCTCCAAGCTGAGATTCTCATCAAAGAATATACTTGGACCACCCCCCATAGCAACTCCACCAATAAACATTCTTGGGAGACTTCCTTTTACATCTTTACGCCATTCTTTCATAAACTGAGGAAGCCAATCTCTTTTATAATCCATTCTGACCTTATCAAGACTATCTCTCATTATAGTACCCATAGCCTCTTTCTGTTGCTTAGTACCATCTTTTAGAACTGTTGCAACATTAGAAGGACTCATTGTATTTATTGTAACTGCTTTTTTACCTCTAAACACCCCACTCTTCCAAAGAGGATGTTCAACAGCAAACCTATCTAATACTTTACCAGTTTGATTCTTATTCCTAAATGGATTACCATCATATAAATAATTCCAAAGTTTATATGTACCCCTTCGATGAGCTTCGTTACTTGGGTCAATTCTACCCTTAAAAGGCTTAAGATTCTTCATCATCCGTTTGTACTGGTCTATTCCTCCTCCTTGACCAAACAAAGTACCACCAGATTTCTTCCCACCCGGTATAAATCTAACTGCACCAAGAACATGACCCATAATAGCAGCATGACCCATCCTACCCATATCATAATCTCTATCTTGTTGAACACTATCTACTACCTCAAGCAATCCTTCAAATGTTGCAAATGTTACAGCCTCCTCAAACATATGAGTATATGCTGTTGCTAGTTTACCTTCTATACCCCACCTACGAGCAACCATCTCGCTTATAGATGATACTGGGAACTTTCTAGGGTCAGTAAAATACTTTGCAAACTCTCCTGTTATTCCATCAGCGACTCCCTTACCAAGTTTAACCCCTCTCCGTGTTGCTTCATCGCTTAATTCTTTAGCCATTTTAGTGTTTACACTAGTAATAAATCTATTTTTGTCAGCTACTTTAGAAAAAGCTGTGCCAAAACCGTCTACCTTAGCAGGACCAGTTGTATTATACCACCTCTTTATCCATTTATCATTTACACCTTCATAGAAATGTTTACTAGCTGACCTTCCACCTGCCTCAACTGCTGCTTTCTTACTTGTAAATTGAACAGCACCCTTCTCTGCAAGTCTTCTACTTGTATCTGCTGCTAACTTCTTAGCTACTGCTTTACTTCCAAATTCAGTAGCCTTTACTCCCCACCTTAATGCTGTACCAACTCTCTTCATAGGAGTAAGGAAACCAAGTGCTTCACCAGCCTGCTCTGCGTACATACCTGACTTGGTAGCTAAATCTACTCCACCCACAGCCTCAGCAAGAGGTTGACCACCAGTATCAAAAGCCCAACTACCCCTTAATAGGTGTGCTGTAGCCATATCTGTGAATCCCCATGCTGCTCCACCAATTAAATCATATAAAGAACCCTTTTCTCTCTGACCTAAATCAGCTCTTGTTGTCTGACTTAGTAAGTTTTGAAAATAGTCTAAACTAGATGCCTGACTTCCAAAATCATACGATTCTAGGTCAGGAAGAAGCGATGTGAGACCAAACTCTCTGTCTCTTATGGTGTCCCCTACTGGTAATGTGTAACTAATTGGCATTATCTGTACATATATCCTTGTCTTTGACCTAGTATTTTATTAAAATCTTCTCTTTCTTTAATTTTTTTCTGTTCTGATTCAGTTAATAAATTTGTAGGAAAACCAGATAATGGATTAGTTCTAAAAGCTCTAGCTTCATTTCCAGCTCCCAACCAACTGTCACCTATATATCTTTCAGTCTCAATATCTGCTTGCACATAAAATTTATGAATAGCCTCATTAATAGCTTCTAATCTCTCAGTTTCTCTAAACAATTCTACTCTATCTTTTGTATCTTCTATTTTAATTGCATCTTCCCACTCAGAAAATCCGGATAAGGCTGCTCTGTCTTTTCTTGTTTCAATACCCCTGCTTAAATCTCTTATAGCCATCTCAGCATCTCTTTTCTCTAATCCTAATTGGTCTCTTCTTTCAGCAATAAAGTCAACTGCTGCTTCTGGGGATTTGGATGCATATTCATTAACATTTAAATATATATTCTTACCATAAAGGGCTTCTCCCTCCTTACCTCCTGCTAAAAAACCCGGGGCTATATTATAATCTACTTTCCCCTTAGAAAATAATTGTTGATAAGGAGTTAGACCTTCACCAGTTTCAGTTTCAAACTTAAGTTTATGTATTTCTTCATCTTTTTTCTTAGATGACCAAGATGTATTACTTTCAATAGTACTTACTTCATCTTGAAAGTTTTGAATAGCTTCAACCTCAGCTTCTAAAGTAGATAATTGTACACCTAAATTAAAACCTCCGCCTCCACCCATGCCTGTCGTTTTATCAGTTGCTGACTTGGTAATAAAATCCATTAATCCTTCTAATGGTCTCATAGTATAATCATTTTTAGGGTCATCATCAGTCAAATCTGCCCACTCTTCTTGTAATTTTATTACATTACGCTTTGTTCTAGACATTCCTTCCAATGTTTGAAGCCAATTACTTGCACTCTCAGGAGATTCACGAGGGTCTACCACCATGCCTCCTCTAACAAGGGCATTAACAAATACTGCATCTCCACTCTGATACCTTTCTTTCATCCAACCAGCAAGGTCAGCCATAGCGTATGGATTAGGTGTTTCACCACCAGAACCATAGGACAATATATATCTAGATATTATCGCAGAATCTTTTTCATCAAATCCATATCTCTTACCTTTTAAAATCTTTTTGAGATTATTTTGATTACTTTTATTAAAATTTGTACCACCAGCTGTAGCCTCCATATAAATATCAGAAAACATACCAGTAAACAATTTTTCAGCACCAATATTCATGTTGTTAACCTGTTGTATCTGAATTTGTGTTAGCTTTTCTCTGAAAGCCTTATCTTCATCTAACTCATACCTATCTCTTGCAAGTACAGTAGCCTTTTGTGCCTCAGCAAATTGTAAAGAAGCAAGTTTACGTCTCTCTGCTCTATCAAGAGCCATACTTCCCATCTCTTTTTCACGTAGAGCCAGTTCCATACCGCTAAGTGAAGCAGCTACGTCTGCTCTCTCCCGCTGTTCACGGGATTGTAGTATCATGTTTAGTGCTGTTAATACATTCTGTGGCATATTATCCCCATAAGTTAGAGAAGAACCCTGACTTTGCTTTAGCTCCTTCTAATTCCATATTTAATCTTTTTTTCTCTCCTTCTACTGCAAGTCTTTCTTCATCTTCAAATTGGTCAATAGAAGCCATAACCTTATCTAATTGCATTGTATTTCTTCTCTTGCTTTCTTCCCAAGATGTATCCATTGACTCTACTGCTTCAGAAAGGTCTCCTTCTTTATTGGTATCTCTTGCAAACTCAGTGTTAGATTCCTCCATCATCTTTATGGTTTTGCCCTTTGCCCTACCTATACCCTGACCAGTAGCCTTTTGTTCTTCTTGATAATCTCCATAAGCAACCTCTCTCTGAGCTTCTGCAGCTGCTCCTATCTCTCCTTCTCTTTTATTCAAATCAAATAAACTAGACTGTAGCTGACCTGCCAGTCGCTTGTTACCTTTAGACCTTTCATTTGCCCCACCTATCATCTGGGCTACTGTTAATCCTAGTCCTATTGCGGCAAACATCTATTTACTTCCCGCCATGTATTGATTCCAAAGAGTGTCTCTATCATCCCAGTCTCCTACATCTAAAGTATCCCACATCTTTCTTAGGCTCTGACCTTTTAAATTAACGGGAGGATAATAATTTTTACCTGCATGTAACCCTGTAATAACTTCCCCTCCTTCACCATAAGTTGTGTACTGACCTACATTCTCACCCGATTCCTTAATCTCTCCAAAAACCCTTTCCGGAGAATCGTAATCGCCAGCCTGAGCTTTATTAAAATCCCAATCTGAGGATAAGCTAGACCTTTCTGTTATCTGATTTCTAACCATAGTATTCATTAACCCTATATTTTGGTCAGCGGTACCAGAGAATGCACTAGAACCTGTTGCCCCTGGACTTTGAGTATTTGGATACCAATTTCCTTTTTCATAACCCTCAGTCCTCATAATGCCACCCATATTCTTAAATTCTGGGAATGAACCTTCATATTCGTGTAATGTTTGACCTTCTGCATTTACAAAATCTCTATCGCTATCCATGCTTGGAGCATTATAATCAATAGCATCTAAAGACTTAACAATCTCTTCTTGTCTTTTCTGTTGTAAATCATTCTTTTCATTTTGAGCTAATTCATCAGAAGATACATAATCATCACCAGATATTAGTGACTGAATTTCTTTTTTATTACTAGCTTCGACTCTTCTTTCTTTAAATTTTTCCCAGACATCTATACCTTTCCTTTCGCCCCAATAATCTTTAGACTTCTTAGGTGTAATTAAGGCAGCCATATCTTTTGCTGACGTATCTGACTTTTTAATTCCAAATTCAGTTAAAGGAGATTCAGGCTTGATGTCTTCTTGCACAGCTGTAGAAGACACAACAACACCTTCTAAATCTTTATCATCTGCTTTTGGTATTGGTTTAGTTTGTGACTCTTTCCACTCTTCATGCTGAATATCATAAGCTTTTATACCAGTCATCAAAGATTTATCTTTCCCATACTCTGATTTAAATGCTTTACTAATTTTACTATAGTTAGCGGATTTTACATTTGCGCCTACCTGTCTTTTTAAGATTTCTTCACCACTAAATCTAGATGATGATTGATGTTGACTAGGCATTTTGTCTATAGCTCTTTGTTTTTTATAAGACCATCCTTCACCATATTTATCCTGAAGATTTACATCTTCACCTTTAAAATCTTTTTGAGTCTGGTCATATAATTCTGATTCGCCTGTTATAGAATACTTTTTAGGCTCTTTAGGAGTGGTAGGTTTAGTCCTTGTTTTTGTCATTCCACCAGATTCATTATCATACTGAGTTACCTCTTTTCCAATAACGCTTTCCCATTTTAAATCTTTCCTTCCTTTCTCTTCCCAAGCAAGTATGTCTGCTCTATCATATTGAGCTTTGTCTTCTCCAATAGTCCAAGTTTCTTTTCCCCACTCAGATAACTTGCCTTCACCTCTAAATATATCACCTAGTCCTGTCTTTTTATAAGAGACATCACCTCCTTTAGCCTCAGCTAAAGATGTAACTCCTTTCTCAACCTTTCCCTTTGTCTTATATTCTTGTGCTAGAGCATCTGCTGTAACCAAAGCTTGACCTGCCATTTCAAACTTCTTATTCATGCTTTCTAATGCAGCTTCAGTGCCTGCTCTAATATTCTGAGCTTTTATCTGGGCAAACTTAGTTTCTTGTTTTCCTCTAGACAGTTGAGTTAAAGCTTTCGCTGCTCTTTTATAACGTCTTCTAGCCATGATATGTAGAATTTACTGCTTTATGCCTTCTAATAATAACAAGTTCCATAATCAATTCATACTATTATAGCAAGAGCTATTCCGTCGCTTCCAGCACCACCATTAACTCCATTGCTATCAGTTGTATTTGCAGGACATAAACCCTTTGCCCCCAAAGCACCTCCAGTAACAACAATATCATAATTATCTGAAGGTGTTAAATTTGATGTAATTATTACTCCTACACCTCCATTACCACCAGCACCTCCGCCACCTCCTCCTCCGTGTCCTGCGTATTGAGCTTCATCAGCCCATGCTATTTCACCTTCATATAGATATTTATCAGCATAAATTTCTACATATTTTAATCCGTCCCAACGGTATACTACTTTTTTATTAATCCATCGTTTACTCATAGTCTCACGCTTCCT
>Ga0208010_1000115_pt1 | contig 25662 bp, 29 predicted proteins | sample 2_EtaG_FD_184074 | JGI IMG/M metagenome (GOLD analysis project Ga0208010, IMG submission 184074) | Marine viral communities from the Subarctic Pacific Ocean - 2_ETSP_OMZ_AT15125 metaG (SPAdes) (version 2) | ecosystem: Environmental > Aquatic > Marine > Oceanic | place: Pacific Ocean | collected... | reverse complement strand
AGAGCCATCGGCATCTGTTCCTATCTTATATCCAGATAATATTTTACCTCTTACTACAACAGGCTCTGTTTCTTGAATCTCAACAGGAGCAGTAATATGATGTACACTCAGCTCACCCTCTACATGTAAACCACCACCAATAACAACATTCTGATTAACACCCAGATTACCATCTACTAGTACCTGTCTATTATTTTTATTGCGTAAAGTCAACATTTCAGCGGCAATATTAACTCTCTTAGATGACATATTAATTTCATACTCAGAGCTTATATTAACTTGTTGGCCAGCTATATTGGTAATTGTACCTCCAATATCAACACCCCCTGATGATTTGATACTTACACCACCACTGCCTACTAATACATTCCACTTGTTCCCAATATTCTGTGTAAAGTCACCACCCGGGAAGTCATCTACATGTACATATTCTATTAAAGCAGATTCTTTCTTTGTAGTTGCAACTCCTTTTGCAAATACTTTTGATTCATAATTTTCTATTTTACCTTTTTCATCTATACGAACAGAAGGAAAATCATTATTTATTAAACCAATATTTTCTATTTTATGTTTACTGATATTAATAATTTCACTACCACCTAGACCTAATCTCTTCTCTAGATTAATTAACTGTTTTATTTTACTACGTATAGAGGTAATAACTAAATCATCTTTATTTTCTTTAGCCCACGTACCGTTATAACTAGAAGGACTTTTGGCTGAACCACCACAAACGGGACATTCACCACTACCTAAAAAATTCCCAGGGGCGCCTAATTGATTCGTTAACTTACTGCTAGTATCAGAATTAACAGATACCACTCCAGCACTATGATCAAAAACACTTACTGTGCTTGTGTATGTATTAGGAGTAACAGAAGTAAACGCATATGAATTTTCCCATATGTTATCTCTAGTAGTAATCTCCGAACATAACGGACACGGTCCAAAACCATCACCAACTTTTTCCTGCTCTTGGGCACCGCTTGTCTTTTTAATTGATTCGTTATCATCAATTATAGTTAAAGCTCTTTTTATCTCAAATAATTGCTTCGCATCACCAACAGGCTCCATTAAATCTCTCCATTCTTTTTGCAATTCTTGATTTAAATTTCCAATTTTCTTATAATAATCTCCATTTATAATTTGATCATAATCTCTACCTACATATGCATTTTTAAACCCCTTAATAGTAAAAAATTCATCTCCTTGTACTAACTTTTGATTATTATTTGTAGCAAATTCAATATTAACATCATTATTAAATTCTTTAAATGAGCCAGAATAATGAGTAAGTTTTAATATCTCTCTATTGTCAGTACTAACAATTTCTATAGTGCCTCCTTTTTGGTTTATAACATATTTGTTTCTATAAGTCTCAGTATTATGATTATAATTAGGATCTAACTCGCTTGGTATATTTTCATATGCACCTGGATAATCTAATCCGTCTGAAGTAAAATTATTAAAAATAGTTTTCCATTCATCTGTACCATGAGTAGCAGCAAAATAAATAGGATTGTTAGGATCTCCTTCAGCAAAAAATACCCATACATGGGCACCTACATTAGGAATACTAAAGCTACCTTTCGCACTATTCGAATATGACGTAGGTACATAATTATAAGCAAACTTATTTAAATTATTAAATTTAACTTCATCTTTATCAGTAAACGCATCAGATACTTTTAATTTATGTATTTCATATTTATGAGCAGGTTTTTCTCCTATACCATCATCATTGAGTTTATATTTTAATTCACCTGGCTCTTCACCTCGAGATGTATCATACTCTGGGTATATGCTTGTTGCTTTATTTGAATCTGATATGGTAGCTTTTTGATCATATGCATTATATCTACCAGGAGAAATACTTCCTATAATAGGAGCAGCACATTCAGCCCATGGTATAATCTTTTTAAGCTCTTCTACAATATCTGTAATATCACTATCAATATTCCTGCCAATAAATTTAAAGGACTTATCTTCATTTGTTTCTTCCCAGTTTTTATATACTGTAGGAGAGATATGAGGTATCCATATTTTAATTTTACCTCCTTTATCAGGATCATTATTTTGTATAACTATACCTAAATAGTTTCCAAAATATTCTTTCTTTGGATTTAAATTAGAATCCGGATTTGCATTTACATATACACTCATAATTTAAAATCACCCAAAATTGGTTACCCCTACATCTCTGTTTAGAAAATCAAAGAACTTTATTGTCCCTTCTTGTATATCATATTCCATTTTAGCTAAAGCTTTTGTATTAGCAACACCAGATGTATTACCTAAATGAGTTGACCCTCCCTTTGAACTATGAATATTTACTGGAAATTTCCCTTTACGCTCTTGAATGCTAAACTGCCAATAAATGCGCTGCGCAGGGCTTTCAAGGCGCAGACCGGCACCAGTGCCGCCCTTGCGTGTGAAGTTACCTTGGGCCGTTGTTCCTAATAAATAATCTCCTTCCTTTAATGTAGATACTATTTTCTTTCTTTCCTCCCTATACGCAGCACCTTTCAGTTCATCTACTCCTCTCTCAGCAGCACTCCTCAGAGGAGCCATTAAGGTAGGAGTCGCAGCCAGCATAACACTCTCAACATTTTCTTGATTATAGAAGCCACCATCTTGTGGAAAGCTTTCTAAGGTTGCAACATAATATGCATATGACTTCCACTGTTTATCAGCTATATTTTCTGTAGTTTCTGTTTCTAGCAATCCTGGTATTCCTGCCGGTCCTTCTGCTTCTTCCGCAGCGGCCGCAGCAGCATTTGCGCGTAGTGCTCGATTTCCCGTGGTAGCAGTCTTACTGCCCTTGAAATTCGGATCGGCAGCAATTTGTGCATTAATTTGAGCCGCGAATTCTTTGTTCTGTTTTTTCTCTTCTTCAGTCATCCCTTTACTAGTTTGATCGATCGCCTCATCAGTAACTACAGCAGCGAGTTCCGGTGCTTTTTCTTTCGCTAAAGCTTCTGCTTCGCCCGGTTGTTTCATTTTTTTTACAAAATTATTAGAAGAACCTTGTTCTTCGTCACGTGTTACATACCGGGCCTTTCCAGAGCCTGAAGTGTTTATGTCAGCTAATGGTATTGTATTCTCTGTATCCTCAGTTTTATTAGCGCTTTTTCTTTTGTCTATAAACCCTTTAATTTTATTATTAAAATCCTGGACTTCAGCGACACTAGCTGGAGCTGCACCCGGGCAAATATCTTTAATTTGTGCTCTAATACGTTGCTTAAATAAAGTAACTTGCTGAATTTTAATTTTATTATATGCTAATTTTCTTAATTCAGCATCGATCTTAAACTCTAATTTATTACGAAAATTACCGAGTATACCATTTATCTTATCTTCAAAATTTAATATAAAATCTATTGCTGGTACTTTATTCATTAGATCTCTAATCTGAGTATTAATACAACCTAAGATTTGTTGTTCTAATTGCATCGTTAAACCTGCAGCTTGACCTTTTATAAAATCTTTAACTTGAGCACCAACACCATCTAGACCAACTCCCTGACTTAAATCAACTCCAGTAAACTTTTCTAGAGTTTCATTAATAACTTGTTTAGGAGAAGCATTTAACCCTTCCTTATATGCTGCAGCTACTTGTTTTATTTGAGATGGGGTGACAGTATCTACAACATCTACTACAGATTGTTTTTGATCTTCAACAAACGTATCAAAGCTAAAAGCCATATAATTATTTATTACTTGATCTTTAGAGTAAAACCGCTATAATACTCAGATGATTAAAGTCTCGCATGAGTCTCCTATTACTCTTCTTCCAGAGTCGATGGAATATAATGATTATCAGTATTGTTTAGTACATTTAATGGAAGAGGAGCCAGAGTATAGAGATTGGTTTCTTGGTCGATATAAAGCGAAAAGACCAGATGGAGAAATTCTATTAGATAATTCTATTTTTGAGCTTAAGGAAGCATTTGATTCGGCAAAATATGCAGAGTGGTGCGAGAAGATAAAACCGAATTATTACATTGTACCTGACGTATTAGAATCCTCAGAAGGGACAATGGATAATTTTAAAGAGTTTACAGATGAATATACGGGCTTACCAGGTGCTACAATAGGAGCTGTTCAAGGTAAAACATGGACGGAAGTCGTTGAGTGTTATAGGTTTATGTCAGCATATGCTGATTATATTGCTATTAGTTTTGATTTTAGCATGTACGATGTAACTGGTTTTAGTAATCAGTACGATTTCCTAACCCCTAAAAAATTAAGGCGACAAACTACAGGAAGACAACATCTTGTAAAACGACTTATTGATGAAGGCTATTGGAACTGGAATAAACCACATCACCTGTTAGGGGCATCGCTTGCTAGAGAGTTTAAATGGTATGTAAATAATAACGTCTATAATATTAGAAGTCTTGATACATCTAATCCAGTAGTTGCAGGCCTGTTAGGGTATCATTATAATGGTGATCTTGGTCTCAATGATAAACCTAGTCAACTATTAGCAGATCTTATCCATGCCGACCCTGATGAAGACGCAAAAGAAATTATTAGATACAACACAAAGATGTTTAAGAGTATTATTGGACGATGAAGTGGGTAGCATTTTTTAGTCAGACTGGTTCTGAAATAGTTAACATATCTAGAGCTATTAACAGATGGCCTGATCTTGTTGTAACTAATAAACAAAACGATAAAACTACTCATGTTGAACTCGTAAAGCGAGTAAGATTAGAAAATACTAAATTAATTACATTACCTAAATGGCCAAAAGAAATAGACTATCTCAAAGCGGCTGATAAATTAGGTTTCTCTATACTAAGAGAAGAATGGATGAATGAAGTCCTTATTACTCTTCACGGTTATCTTAGAATCTTACCTCCAGACTTTACTAAATCGTCTACTATTTATAACGGTCATCCAGGATTAATTACAAAGCATCCAGAGCTTAAAGGTATGGATCCTCAAAAAAAGGCTTGGAGTGAAAACCATATAAGAGCAGGATGTGTAATACATAAAGTAATACCAGAATTAGACTCTGGAGAGGTTGTAGCTGAAAAAATGATACACAACAACTTCGAGACGTTTATTGACTTTGTAGACGCTCTACACGTTGCATCCTCAGAATTATGGATAAATTTTTTAAATGAAAGATTACGATACAATCAAACAGGAAGTAGAGCAAGAGTATCCTGAGACATGTAATATGTTAAAGGTCTTGCTTGAAGCAGAATATAAATTATTCATTCAGAAACAACACGACTACGGCCCGTCTAATATTTCTGTTGGTCAAGACCTATCTAAACCTGATGGCCGAGTAGTTGCTAAAGCAGGACTAGTATTCCGTATTCATGATAAAGTACAGAGACTTATTAATCTCATCATTAAGAAACATAGTGAGGAAGCTGTTAATGAACCTATCGCTGACGCTTGGACAGATACAAGTTTATATTGCAAAATTGCTCAGATAGTCGATAATGGTAACTGGGGTAAGTAGTATGCTTATATCTATGACAGGAGCTCAGTCGTCTGGTAAAACGACGTTACTGAATTATTTTAATAGTGAAGCAACATTTAAGGAAACTCATCGAACTTGGCATATAGTTCCTGAAGTCACACGTAAGTTAAAACGTAATGGGTTTAAGATTAATGACGATCATGCTAACTATACTGATACACAAATCGCAATATTAGTTGATCATCTAAATAATATCTTTTCATATTCTACTAATGAAGATATGAATACTATTTTAGATAGATGTATTATAGATGGTTATATTTATACTCGATACTTTCGAATGGAAGGTAAAGTTAATGAGTTTACAGATTTAATGTTTTCTAAAATGCTAAACAGATATATCAAGAAATATGATCGTATCTTTTATACTAGTCCTTATGATGTTTCTTTAATTCATGATGGTGAGAGATCTACAAGTGAGAGTTTTCGCAATAAGATTATCGAACTATATGAACAATTAATATTAGGGAAATATCCGAACGTTTTTGTGCTTGAAGGTAGCATAGAGAAACGTTATAATAGTATGATAGAGATTATTGAAGATGACAAAGCTCGACAATCAAAACGTAAGTAAGCATCTAGGTAAAACTAGTAGCTATAAATCCGAATATGATGATAAGCTCTTAGTAAGAGAGCCTAGATCTAGCAATCGTAAACATCTTAAAATTAAGGATAAAAATTTACCGTTTGTAGGGTATGATGTCTGGAACGGATATGAGGTTTCAGGCTTAATGGATAACGGGATGCCTATTAATGCTATCGCTAAAGTAGTGTATCCTTGTGATAGTAAATATATTGTTGAATCTAAATCTATGAAGTTATATTGGAACAGTTTCAATATGACAAAATTTGGCGAAACGATGGAAGATGTTGTAAGCGGTATTGAGTTTCATGCTGCAGCTGATCTCAGTAAGCTATTACAAACAGAAGTAAAGGTTAAATTATTTTCTTGTGATACAGATTTAAAAGGAGTATCTAATCCATTCTTAGAATCATACGACGGTCTTCCGAACTCTTTAGCGATCATCCCAACTAAGAAATATGTAAGGTTGGAGCACTTTCTGACAACTGGATGGCGTGAAAAGTCTGAGATTGAAATTACTAAGTATAAAGAAGATCCATCTATATTTGATACTAAGTATACCTCTATGGCAGAGCCAAATAATCTAAATGTGATGTCTTCATTACTTAAAAGTAACTGTCGTGTTACATCACAACCGGATTGGGGAGATGTATTTATTCATATAGAAGGACAATGGTTACCTGGAGTAAAAGAACTACTTGAATATATTATTTCGTTTAGAGACGAAAACCACTTCCATGAAGAAATATGTGAAACTATTTATAAACGCTTGTACGATAGGTTCTCCCCACGAGAACTAATGGTTGCATGTTTATATGCACGAAGAGGTGGCTGGGATATTAATCCAGTTAGAGCTAATAAAATAAACTTAATCGATGATATAATGTGGGATGAAACTATCCCGTGGATTAAGACCATTAGACAATAAAAAAAGAGCGCCCTTTCGGACGCTCTTTGCATATAATCTGTTAAAGATTACGAATAGACATGTGTGGATGCATTGGCTATATCTTGACCAAGTCCCTTCACAAACACTACATGGTAGTAGTTTGAAGCACCAAAGAGGTGATCAACAACGCCGTAACGTGTTAACATACCGACCTTCGGATAGAAAGAATTAGGATCAATAGACCTCTGCACCATCACCGGGATATAAGGACAGTATATGATACCAGTATCATAATACTCAGGACCTTTATAACCAAGTAACGCATACTCAATCTTCGAATACTCATCCGCAGTACCTAAGTTCTGCGCCTCGGTGCGGGTATCGCGGTAGATGTTAAAACGTCCACCAACGTTACCAACCTTAGCAACACCAACCGGTTGCGTGTTAACGTTTCCGTCAACTGTCATCCAAGAGAACTCAGGGAGCATCTCAAGAAGAGCACAAACACGAGGTGTAGCAACAACAAAGTTAGCAGAACCCCGACGATTGCGAACAGCCATCCTGTTAGCCTCGACGATCAACTTCTGATAGAAATCACGATTTCTCTCAGCTAACCAACGAGCATCTGCCTTCGCAGACTGCCAAACCGAATAACCAACTCCACCGCCACCTTTCAGTGCGGCCTGAACCATGCGAATGATCATCTCACGATCGATTTCAGCTTGAATCTCATATGACATAGCATTTGTCAACTCAGCGTCGACATCAATACCATTCATATTCTTAAGATCCTGCTCTAACTCGACTGACCAGCGAGCGTTCAGCCTGCGAGTACCAGCCTCAACAGCTGTCTTCTCGAAGCTCAACTCAACAGTACCAGCATTCTTAGCACTGTCAAGTTCAAAACTTGCCAGAGCTGCAGCAAAACCAGTATCTTCCCTGGAGTAACCACCTGTGACCCATCGGCCACTTGATCCAGCACTGGTGACGCCGTCTGTAGCAACACCTTCATCAGCAAATGCTGTTGATATCGTAGATGTATCAGTGCCATCAGGACCGAACTCTCCGGTATTGCCAGTGTCGAGACCGGCTGTACCAGAAACACCGGTATACTCAGTTTCAACAACGTTGTGACCTAACTCACCTGCCGGTGCGTTGGCTGAACCCTTAGCAGCTGTACCAGCCGTACCAGATGCTTCAACGTGATGGCCTTGGCCAACACCGTTTTCACCAACAGTATGCGCAACACCGTCAATGCCAGTGCTAGAATACTTGTAGCGAAGAGCAAATGCGAGACCAACCGGTCCACTCATCGGCTGAACACCAACGATCTCGTTAGTAATCAACTCGGGGAATGTACGGCGAATCATCGGTATAAGAATCTTCGGTAAACGTGCATCACTTGTTGCGTAGGTATCACCAGAGCCGTAGCTTCCGCTACCACCCTGCGCAACACCATCCACTCCGGTACCAAACGCACTTGTTGTAGTGCCACCTGCTTGGTTACCTTCCCTTATACACCATTGTTCTTGGTTCTCAAGAAGAATGGCGGTGTTCACCCGCGTATGCGGGTTCTCAATAGATGAAACTTTGTCAGAGGTATAGTCCAAAACTGGACTCCACTTCTCCAACAATTGTTCCGCTCTATTATTATCAATATAATCCGTATTAGGACGTACTTTAGTTTCGTTCATAATATTAATTTTTCCTTTTAATAATAATTTTTCCTTTGCATTGGAGAATCAGGTAATAAAATTATACCTCAACATATTTTAAAACTTATAATCTCATGCTCTTTAACTCTTGAGCATAAAAATCAACAGGAGTGCTAGGCTTTTTAACCTCCTCCTCAATTGTTTCCACTTTGGCATCTTTAGTCTTATTGTCTTTTAATGCCTCTTCCTTTAAAAGATTAAGTGATTCCTGAGCTTTCTTATCAAAAAGCTGAACTGTATATTCAAAATTCTCTTTAATAAACTCTAGGTCTTTATCTTTAAAAGTCTTTCTTATGAAATTTGTTTTCTTCTCATCTAAACCAGTAAGCTTCTTTTCAAAATAAAGATCTTTCTTAGTACTCTCTAGTTCCTCGGCCATAGTATTATGAGAAGTTGTTAACTCTTCAATCTGTTTCTGAGATGCCATAATAGTTTCTTTTCCATCTTTAACAGCCTCTCTAATAGACTCAGTAGATAATGCCATATCAACTGAAAGCAACTTACGAATATCATTTAAGAGAGAATATGCTCTCTTATTTGAAGTAGCTTCTTCAATTGTCTTATCTGGAATTGCCTCGGCAATATATGAGTCAAGATAATCAGAAACAGAATCAACAACAGTATTTTTTAAACCGGTTGCCTCTTCAGTAATAGATTCACGATAACGACGAACAACATTTCTTAACTTACGAGCACGATCTAGATCAACTGCTTCTACAACTTTATTAAGCTTCTTTGTATGATCTTTATCAATAGCTTCTAAGAGCTCTTGTAACTTTTTAGAGTGTTCTTCATCTTGAGCTGTTAGAGCAGCCTCTGTCGCTATTGTAGTACGGTCATCGACCTTTTTATCAACAGCCTCGTTAAAGGTAGTTTCAATTTGTTCTAAACTTTCTTGTGTAAGGACGTCCTTACCTACTTCTTTTAATAAATCAGATATTTTGCTCATAATTTAAAATAGTTGTTTTTTCGCCGACTTAGCGATTTTTTGTTTAATTTTGCTTTCAACTACAGACTGTAAGTCCGTATTAGCAGCAGCATAATTTTTATCAATAATATTACTGATAAACGATTTGATCTGTTGTTTTTGATCCATCATAATTATTTAAGTAAATCATACCATTTTTTTAAAAGTTTTGAATCAGTTCAATAAACTTATTTCTAAAATATTCATCAACATCTGTACGTGGTAACCTCTTCAAACTCTCTTCAAACCTATCAAAATGCTCTTCAAATTCTCCAGACTTATTTAAAATCCATTGCTTTGATTCTAATATGCCATTAACAAATGCATCTGAATAAGACGGATCGGCGACGCAATCAATAGCAACTAACTTCATTTCAGTAACATGACCAATTTCACTATCAGTTTCTTGATCGATTTTACCTAATGCTCTTGATGACATACCAACCCGTACACCGTCTAATACTAATTGCTTTACTATAGTACCGCAAGGTGTCTGTAGCACTTTGCTTTTTCCATAAAAAACGTTACCGTCTTGTTTCATCTCGGTAACTATATGGCATGCTCTTTCTAAATCGACCTCAGCTGTAGTAGGATGATTCAATTCACCCATTGCTCGATCTGTGTTAATCATTTCTTTGGAGTACCGAGTAACCTCTTCAACCATATTATCTAAATCATATACACGTTTATTTTTATTAACATCAGAGGCCATCATATATGGGCCTTTTATATACAACCTAGATTCTGACTTATTATTCTTCTCCTCTACTATATATTCGAACTCAGCTGGATCCGTTTTCTCGACTAGCAATTTAAAGGCCATAGCGCTATAAAATATTTATTGTTTATATTACCTTTTTCCGTTAAATAATTCTCTTTCTGTAAGAATTAAAAAGTTATAACCATGATGATCAGCCCATTGTTTTGCAGCTTTCCACTTAGATTGATTAATATCATACGTAGCTTGTTCATGTAATAGCGTGCTTTGTTTCTTTCTTCCTCTCATAACAGGTCGTTGAGTTTGACTATAAGGTTTAATTTCTACCAAATATTTTACTTTTCGATCTCTCTCTCTTAATACTAAAGTATTATCAACATAATACTTATGCGTTCGGGAATCTATAGGACTAGTATATGGTACGACTACACCCTCACTTGTCCATTCAAGTACATTTGGATTATGATCACACCATTTAAAAAAATGTAATTCCCAAGAGCTCCTATATTCAGGATATTTTTTACCTAGAAACTTTTGACTATAAGCAGGCCTATATATGCCTTTTTTAAAATTACCTCTTTTATGTATAGTCATTAGCCTACAAAGAACATAGGAGGGTCTGAATCTCCGAACCCAGCCGTGGCGCCGCTCAATAATCTTTCTTCTAATTTTTCCTTCTCTGTTAGACCTTCCTGTAGGATAGAAGTATCTAATGCTGTACCACCAAATAACTGAGCATTACCAAATTTACCTCTTACTCGTCCTAGTGTAATTTTAGTTAATGCAGTAGCGTATTGATACACCCATGGCTCTTTAATTAAATCCTTAATAGGCTTTTCAACATAACAACTTAATACTCCCCAAAATTGTTCACCTGATTTAGGTTCAGGTATCATAAGTAAGCGCTGCTTGGCATCATCAAATCTGAAATAGCGTTTTGTTGAGAGCATTTTCTCTCGTGTTTCTAACCACTGCTTTAATATATACCAGCTAATTAAATCAAACCCATAGTTACCCATTGCGTAACTAAAATAAGTTTGTTGCGCTAAAGTTTGCTCAATTGTAAATAATGTGTTTAAACTACTACTTGTCGACTCATCATAACTAAAAACGTCTATTACCTTTCTACCCTGTCTAGTAAGCCCGTCAAAATATCCTACATTACAACCTCTTCCTGTAAGAGCACTTACGGTAGTACTATCATTTTCCATACTAGTTCGTGTACCAGCAACTGATGCAGTTGTATATTCATTACCAGTTAATGTAACACCAATCTTTACAATATTAGTACTAGTAGCCACAGTTGAACTTACAGCAGAAACTATCGATGATGCAGTCGTATATACATCACCATATTGAGTTATATCAACAGTAGCAGTACCACCGTCTGCTGATGTACATGTAACAAGAGACTTTACCACATGAACTCGATCAGCGTCTAACGTTACTACAAAAGTATATTCAGACGGATAAGTTGGAATTGTGCTACAGTCAAATATATATACAGGGTGAAAACCATTCCCAGTAACTGCTGTACTTGAAGTTGTTGGTATTAAAGTAGTTTCTCCTGAGGAAGAGAAAACGTCTTTTGCGTATGTACCAGACAATTCACTAGTAATAAGAAATAATTCTCTAAGATCCAACCCTTTACCTAGCGTGTACTTACTACTATCAACAACTAAATGCTCTAAAGTATATCCAGCAAACTTAGAAAACATTTCTATCGCTTGAGCTATATGAGTAAAGATTTGGTTACCATGTAATTCTAAATTAATAGTAGGATATCCTAATCCATATGTAATTCTATCAGCTAGCTCTTGATAAGTATCAACTGAATTGGCAAGATATGTAGAATATAAATGACTCCCCGCATTTAAATAATCATTTGTCCATGTACTAGTGGCCACATAATTATTTATGGTAGTAGGCTTGTAGTTTCTTTACGCTTATGCTGGTAACGCAGACGGCTCGCCGCCTGGAGTCGGTACCGGGGCAGGTGTACCAGGCGGGGCCGGCTCACCAGCGGCTGGAGGTGTGCCTGGGGGCGTCGTAGGACCCATCGGCGGAGGTGTCTCGTCTGGACCTGCCCCAGCGGCCGGGACGCTCACGTCACCACCAACACCAGGCTCCGGTGCACCGGTACCAGCAGCCCAATCAGATCCACCTTGTCGAATTTGATCTAATTCAAACTGTAATGCAGCATCCTTTCTGAGCCATTGTCTATTAGCTTTGATTTGTTCATCTGTCCATCCAAGATACTCTTTTTGACCATATCCCTGAGATATAGACTCATTACTAGTAACATTAGTAAAATTATTAAGCTTAAGATCCATTATTTGCTGTCTACGTAGCTCAAAATAATTTCGTGGCGGTGTAAAATTTAAATCAAATACATTCTCTCTTAACTCAAAATCTTTCCACATATTTTTTAATTTAAGATGAGTAATAAAAGCATCCTTTAAGCCGGTAGAAAATTGATGCTGGAGTCTAACAATAAAATTCGCAAACTTTAATTCTTCTCGTAAAACATTTGCATCTGCACTATATTGAGATGTATCAGTATCAACTCTATTAGTAGGTACTTTAAGTGCCTTATATAATTTCTTAATAAAATAATTTAAATCTTGTAGCTCACCTAAATTTTGACCACCAGGTAAGGTATTAACCTCTGTACCAGCACTACCTTCTCTTTTTGGAAACCAATAAGCATCTAACATTGATTGTGGGTTAAATGAATCAACTCTTTTATTTTCATCTAAACTAAATGTTTTCTTACTCCAATAATTTTGCATTAAGCGACGTATATAGCTTTCTGCTTTAGGAGTGCTCATATTACCAACATCGACATTAAATACTAACCGCTCTGGAGCTCTCACCAACCGATATATTATAATAGAGTCTTCAATTAAAGATAACTGTCTATAAGCTCTACGTGCATTTTCAATAAAAGGTATTCTAAAAGTTTTATTTTCATTCCACGTACCAGAATTTACATATGTAACCTGATTCTTTTCCAATGGAATAAAATCTTTATCTTGCATAGAATTAAACTGCTCTTCTGCTTCTTTATGATGTTTAGCTTTTCTAAGTAAATATGCTTTGATGTGCATATTTTGAAAATTATCATACACCGGATCAATAGCTTGTACAGGTACATTTAGAACACCAAGGATTCCTTCATTAATATGTTTTTCATGTATAATATTTTCAAAATAAAGTTCTCCATCAACAAGCATCGATCTAACATACTCCCATCCATTCTCCTTAAGATCAAACAAATTAATAAATTTTTCAAATTCTTGATTAATCTGCTTTGTAACTAATGGATCAAAATCAACTACACTTCTGAAATCTAAACTAATAATATTACCATGCTCATCTTCATTTAAAAACTCATCACAGATTTCATCTAATGCATCAGCGACTTCAGCGAACTGCGACATTGTTCGATAATCTCTTACTCGCCTATACTTGTCGACATCAAGAGTAGCATACATTAACTCATTGTATGCTTTATCAGCTAAGAAGGAACCAATTGGATGACTTGACTCTGGAACTTTAGGCGCAAGAATAGAATGTTGCGCTAACAATTCTTTGCGTAATGATCCTGCTTTATAGAAAGATTTAAACTTAGGATTCTGTTGAGTCACATCATCTATAATTGACGCAGGAGACCTATAGGGTAAGTTATTTTGAATAAACTTCTGCAACCCTCTACCAAATGTACCTTGATCTTTTGCCATTTTAATTAATTAATTGTTATACCGTCGATTGACCCTAGGTCCGTACTAAGTTTTCCATACCCTGCAGGATTAATTGCTATTATATCAACTATACCTGTTGCTGTAGCTGTTGGAAATGTAATAGACATACTATTATAGTTATTTAGCACATAATTGCTCGTAAAAAAGCCACTTACTTCGGGATAATATGCTGACAGGCCAGAAAATGGTGTACCATTTGTAGAAACAGCAGTAATTGAATTGTAAAAATTAAAATTAGTTAATGATGGACTGTCGGTAAATAGAGGAAGCCCATTAGTACAACTTAACATTACTGCTGTTAATGTTGCAAAATTATATCCTTCAAATGTTATTTGACCAGAAAGAGCATTAGTCGCGCCACCGTAAACATTTCCAGTATTAAAAGCACTCACACCACCTGTTCCAGAAAAAGCAGAACTATCACCTGTAAACTCCGGTCGACCAGAAAGTTCGAGATTATCAAAATCGCCGCTTGTTAAGACGTCAGTCAAAGTTGAATCGTATTTTATAAACTTACTCATAACCAAATGTATTTACAGGTACGAAATCTTGATCTATAGTAAATATGTTCTTAGTATCTTCCGTAGGTGGACCTTTAAATAACCAGCCCTTCATTGTAAAATTCGTATTAGCAATAATTCTAGCTGGTTGAGTTCCAGATACTTCAACTGGATAGTCCAAGCTTAAATTACCATCCCATAATACCTCAGTTCTAATTTCAAGATTATTAACTAGATTTTGGCTTGTAGGTACTATCCAGCTTATAATAATATATGGGTTATTATAAGGAACAAAATTGCTTAAAATCTGATCCATATCAGTTTGAAATTTTGCCATTATGGACATACTGATACCTATGTTAACTGGGATAGGTGTTTTCAAGTGATCTGAATCAAACGCTCCACCACTAACTGATGGCGCTTTACTATAATAAAAACCAGGAATCTTATTAAAAACTCTATCTGGGTCTCTAGTTATAGAAGTATAATGAACTGCAATCGTAGGAAGCTTTAATGATTGAGCTTTATTAACTATATCGTGAAGAGCTCTCTCTTTAGGGCCATAATAAAAACCTACCTTTAATTGATCAACAACTGTTTTACTTCTATTATATCTATTAATGATAATTTCATTAAAGGCAGTAATAAACTGCCTGATCATATCTTTTAGCTCAAAACCATAATATTGGTTTTTCATTATAAATATTTATTAAATAAAACGATCTATAAAATAGTTTGGTAACAATTTTGAATATTCTGGTATTAATTTTCTTATACTACCAGCATCAATTACATACGTTGTACTATAATCATTCTCATCTCGAGTACACCGACCACACTGTTGTACGAACGTTGTAAACATTTTATTAGTATACCATTTATAATCATTTTTTGACATCTCTTTTATTCTTATATCACCTAAATCTGGCCATGGACACTTTATAATAACACAAAATCTTGAGGCGTCACCTTTCAGATCAACTCCAAAATTTAATGAAGGGCTAGCTAATACTGTTGGTGAGGAACTATTAGAATGTTCTGTAAGAATGTCAATATTATCCTTATCACCTCTTACACGATATAATACCCGGTCAGTTTTAAGTTGTTCTTTTAATTTTAAAGTTAAAACATTTGACTGTGTATGAATAAGCCCTTTTTCATCTTTGTGCTCTTCTAAAATTTCCTCTACACACTTAACGACTTTAGGAAAATATCTATCGATATTCTTTTTTGAAAGTTGAAATGTACCAAATATAATTGGAGAAAGGGTCGGATCGAACGATGAAGGTAAGTCTATATACTTATAGTCTTGTTCAGGTACTCCTATATTTCTCATGAACCGTTTATAATCAACAAACGTAGCAGACATAAAAAGAACTTTATCAGCATATTTAAATAAATGCTGTGCTAGTACATCAATCTTTTTAGGTATCAATTGTATGTATTTTTTATTATGAATATAAGCTTTATTAATAATATATTCTGATTGTTGCCAGGTATCAATAACAAGAGATATATCTCTTTTTAAATCTGCGATGAATTTAAATTCTTTCTTTACCGCATCACTTATTGTGTCAGAATGTTTCTCAAGCATTCGAAGCAACGCAATATACCGACCTTCTAATTCAATTTGTAATTCAATTAAATTACTACAAAACCGTTTCCTATTAGATGAATATAATAAACTAAAACCATACCTATTTAACTTAGCCAAATCAATACTACAGCTAAACCGACTAACGATTATATTTTCTAATTCAGAAGCTTCATCACATACGATAAGTTGCCTATACTTTAAATGATCTGGTTTATGAAAAAAGCTAGAATAATTTTCGACACTAATTTTTGCTACAATTGATTTATTTCTCGCTTCATAGTAATCACACCTATTACAGTCCCAGCATTCTTTTTTTAATTTACTACTAAAAATACACGGTGCAACATCCGCAACACTTCGATCATCAAAATTACAAATATAAGAACTCTTACCTTTTAAAGGTTGTATGTCTTCAAAGTCTCGAGTATATTGATCTTGTAATGCTTTTGTTGTTGTTAGTATAGATGTCCCGTAATTTTTATTTTCAAAATCATCTGCATATTCATAAGTTAATTTACTTTTATCTCGAGTAATTTCAAACGCTCTATAGTCAGAAACTAATTTCGATAATCTTGATGGAAGTTTCTTAAAACCATTAGCAATTGTTTTTGCAATAAAACTTTTTCCACAGCCAGTTGGGCCTTGCAATACAACGAACTTGCACTCTTCGAAACCTTTAATAATGTTAGGTATAGCATATCGTTGGCTTGAGGAAGGAACATATCCTTTCGGGAAGTTTTTAAGACCCATGTACCTATTATAGTATCTCTATAGAGAGAAGCAAGTCATAATACTTATTACGTTTATTCTTAACTAAGCGATTAAATCGAGCTTTCCATAAAATATCATTTTGATGAATATGAGACAATGTGTAATCAAAATATATTATATTATCTTTTCTAATAATATTAAACGGATAAAGTAGTTCAGTTTTTTTATTATTAGCGAAAATTAATCGAATATTAAAATCTTTAATATCATATAATATTACTTGTCCAGTTCCTAGTGTCCTCTTTTTAGAGGTAATCTTAATAGTATTAAGTAATAATGATTTTAATGTATCTTCTATTAACTCATATGTCATGTGTTCATAAAATCCAATTTCTGTCCTGCCGACATAGGAACAATCTTTTCATTTAAATATGTCCAAAACGTTTGATCGGCTTCTAATGTACTAATTAAATCTACAGTATCGCAATTTATAGTTCTATAATCTTGCATTAATATATCCCAAGTTATAATTAAATTTTCTTGATTAGGATTATATTTAAGGCCTTGATGAGGAGGAGCATAATTTAAAACAACACGTCCTTCAACTGAATTCAAAAGCTGTACATTATTAGTACACAACATTCGACGAGTCGCTGGGCGACCTGGTTTGGAGTTCCGTCTAGCAAACTTAACCTCACATACTTTATCTAATAATGTAGCTTTAAGAGTTGCAAGGCTAGTTATCATGTTCTTCTAATTCTTCACAAATACCAAAAAACCGTTCTTCATTTATAAAAATACAGTCTCTAAGAGACTCATCGTATCCTTTAACTGACATATTATCAACCTTTATTCCCTTATCATCCGGGAAGCAAATAATATCTCCAACGGTAGTATACTCAACTTTAGGTCCAATTAATATAACCTTTGCTAGACGCCACGTACGTTGAACTTGCGCTAAAGGAATATGAATACCATTTCGCATAACAGATTTACCGTCGTTAGCTAAATCAACAAATTGAGCTAAGACGATATCATCCAAAACTTTACTTAGTTTAAAGCCTTGTAGACTGAAGGTATCCGTATTTTGATACTTCTCTAAATCAACTAAACTTCTTTTAGGATTATGATCAAAACTGTCTCTTTGTGAATCAGTTAGATCCATTTTATCGAGCTGCTTTTCATAATGCTGCTTTTGTCTTTTATTCATACTTTTTAATATTTATCTTAAATGTTTCTGAATACAAATCCACTTCACGATGTGACAACTCATACTGCTTACAAACCTTTTCATATATTGTTTTATCTTTTTTTATTTTCTTTGTATAATTAATATATTTTCTTTTTATTTTCGGGATTAAGGCATGTAAGAAATTATAATGTTCAGTGTTAACGCTAAAAACTGCCCCATACTTATTAACGCTATTATTAATAATGGGAGCCAATTGTTTATCTGCAAAAGTTATATACCTATTCACTATATACGATGAATATAATTGTGATGACATAATATCTACGTCAATTTTATCTTTTTCAAATAAAATGTTAGTAACAAAGTCAAAAAAGTTATTTGCTTGTTTCATAATATAGACAGTTTAGGTTCTTTATCAAAACCTCATCAAAATTTTGCAAAAAAATTTGGGACACGGTATCAGCCGCATGCAATAACTTCCTTAATAGGAGAAGCACCCGGGTTTTGCAAAAAAAAATTGGATCTAGGTTTGCATCTTTAAAAGTTAGTTGGTAAAACAGCCAAATAAGGAGTTCTCCCGGGTTTTTGAAAAAAATTTTTGTCCTCACTATAAAACTCATAATGTCAGTTTTGTAGTCGCGATAAATGCGTCATCTGTCATGGAATAGTAGGTATCTATGATAATTTTCATGAATTCTTCCGCCTGGTTGTCGGTTAAATTAGTGGAAAACGCAAAAGCTGGTGCTTTATTCCCCGCAGTCACGTTAATTGCAGTGTGACCAATCGCAACATTGTCTTTTGAATAGGTTATACTTACACTACACTTACCTTTTGGTTGAATAATGCCGTGTTGTTCAAATTCTCTATGTACAATTAAGTCGTCGCCGTCCACTTCGACCGGAGCTTTAAGATATAGCGTCGATAAAACATTTGCAATTTGTGTATTGAATAATCGCTGAAAGAAGACAGCACCCAGAGGGCATAAATTAGGAAGTTCCCAACAAAAATTAACAGCGTCGTCAGAGTAAATAAAATCATTGTTAAGAAGGTCTTCATTGTCAATCATTCCCGCTGCTTCTACCTCCATCGGGGCACGAAACGCAACAATATTACCAATCGGGAGAGTTTTTCTTCGAAAATATTTATAGGCAAACCGTCCATGAATCAAACTTCCATCATAGAGATCAATATCTTTTAAAATCATATGATTATTATAATATAGCTACAAAGAAAATCAATCAAATGAATAATTAAAATATTCTAAATCATCCTTACATAATTCAGTAACAATATCTATAATTTTAGAGCTAGTATAATATTGTTTATAGTCGACTCTCTCGCTTTTTTTTTCGAACCGGTGTTTGGAATTTTTTAATTGCGGGATTACGGTTTCTAATTCTTCATACCTAATAATATTAGTCTCTGGGATGACAATTTCAGTTCTCCATTGATTTGGATATGGCCAATTATATTCAATCCAATTTAATTGTCTCCAAATATATTGTGGTACACCACGACCAGAATAATCCCAATGGTGCGGGCAATTATTCATAACCCAATCTTCAAAAGAAGTAGCATAAGGCGCCGCGGCCTTGCGGCCAGTTCCCGAGCCCAGTTCTTCAACCGAAAGACTTTTATGATAAAAAAACCAAGAAACCATTCTATCAAATGGATTGCGAACAATAGTGAACGGATTATATTTTAAAAATTTCTCAACAGAATTAAATTTTTTAATATCGCCATCTATAATATGAGTCACGTTATTATGAGTCCATGGTGCTCCATGTAACCTAAAATTTTCTTTTATTGTTGTTCCAGCACACTTAGGTATATGTATAAAAATACATTTAGGTGACGGTTTTAAACCTGTAACATCTTCTCCGGGGGAACCGATCAAACTGTCTAAAAAAGAACCGGGCATACCATATAAAATTTACATTAAAGATTGATTAAATCAATAAAAATTTTAAATAACTAAAAGTGAATATACATTTATTTTCAATGATATCTCTAGATGAGAATGAATATCCAGATTTAAATTTATATAGACATTTTATTGATTACTATATAAAGCTAGGTGTTGATCCTAATAATTTTAATATTATACCATGTGGCCGAAAAAAAGCGGAAAAGCGTGTTAAGCTATACTCTCCTGATCTCTGCTATAATACATATCATAAAAATTTAGATGAATTTAGAAAAATAAACGATCAAAATAATATACCAAATCTTGAGTTAGTCTCAAAAAAATACGACATACAAAAAGCACACGATATATTAATAAAATGGCAATGGACAATAGATGATGAAGATTGGATTATTTTACCGGACGCGGATGAATTTAATGATTACGGTCCTTTTAATACTATACCTGAGTGCGCTAATTTTTTAGAAGAAAATAATTATTCTGCCCTGCGTGGCAGTTTTGAGGACCGAGTTGCTGAAGATCTTATTTTACATAAAGTACGTTACCCAGAAGACTTATTTGAGCAATTTCCAAAGAAAGCAAGTATTACGAGATACGTAATTGGAGCTACTTGGACAAAAATTTTATTATTTAAAGCTAAAGTAGAGGTAGGGATTGGGCATCATGATGTAGTGTGGGTACCTGCAGTAAATTCTGCAGAGCGTAAAAAAGTAAATATAAATCGACACGATGAAGACTATTGGAATTATTTTTATGCACCTAAGCCAACTCCCGGTGTTTATGATCCAGATGATATTGATCATAGTCGCTTTAAAGTTCGTCATTTTAAGTGGACTGATACTCTAATACATAGATTAAAGAACCCAAACAAACATAACGAACTATATTATTTATTTAACAAAGACAGAAGAGTGACTAAGGGAATAATTACTGATAACAAATTTGCTATAGATCGATATCTCTCAAAATCATAGTAAATATTATAAAATAACTAGAGATAAAATCAACATATGAATGTAGCAGATAGAAATAACATTACCGCAGAGGAATGGAATGTTCTTTATAATGATTGGGGTGGATGGGAAGGCCAAGGCTCTGGTGATGGGAGCTTTATTGAAAATAATAATTATCTTATCGACTGGCTACAAGCATTTATACAAAAAAATAATATAAAAAACATTGTTGACGTGGGTTGCGGAGATTTACAATGGATGTCTATTATTTTTAAAAATAAACCAAGCTTAATGTATACTGGTATCGACTGTGTTGATAGTTTAATTAAAACTCATCGAAAAAATTATTCGTATTATGCTTTTTTTTGCAAAAATATATCTCAAAAAGAAACACTACTCAAAGGTAAATATGATTTAGTTATATGCAAAGATGTTCTACAGCATAACACTAAGCATCCTGAACAGATAATTAACTCCGTTAGCAAAATTAAATCAAAGTTTAAATTATTAATTAGTCCAGAATATGTAACATGTCCGGAACTATTTGACTACACATGGATTTTAAATTATCAAAGTGACGAACAAAAAAGCATTTACATTAATGAAAATGAATAAGCGACCTAAAAAAGACCCTAATACATTTGTTTTCGCAACAAGTTATATATCAGACGAAAATACGTTGGTGAACAGGTATTATAAATGGATAGATTTTTATCTAAAATATTTTCATACCGTACATTTAATTGATGATGGTTCACCGATAAAATATCTCAAAGCGATAAAACGAAAATATAAAAGAGTAATAATACATACGTTTGATACTCATTTAGGACGACCATCACTGTATCAAGTGTATGGGTGGTTACGTAGTTTTAATGAGAGTTTACGGTTAGCAAAAGAATACAACTGCGATAAAATAATTCATATTGAAAGTGATCTATTTATATTCAACACAGAGATGATAGATTGTATTAAAAATGTAAAGGAAGAATGGCATATTGCGCATGACATGACTTGGTCAGTTCCAGAGTCATCTTTGCAGGTAATAAATAAAGACCAATTTGATTGGTTTGAATGGTATACCGAAAATAATTTTGACTTTATAGACTCTAACCCAACAGGCTTTGAGACCCACATGAACCAGTGGTATAAGCAAGTTGAGTTTCATGTACCTCATACAAACATATTAAAAACATTCAAAGGAGGGAGACATACTTCGGGAGTTTTTTATTGGTGTGAGGAACTCGAAAAATGGTCTATTGTTGCATACAATAAAGATCAATCAATAGGGCTCGGATCAACTCAAGTGTACACTAAACCAATCGACTATATATCGAATTTTCCGATCGATCAAAAACTTCAGCCAGATCTCGCACACTAGTGATTTGTTCATTGTATTGGTCAAGATCGTAATCTTGTTGATAGTTATAATGATAGCCTAGGTTGTTATTGTTCGAATGTTCTTTGTTTCTTTTTGCTTTGTCTTTAGTAACGTCAATAAAGTAATCATGACCCATAAACCTATACTGTAATAAGAACAGCGGAGAGGGGTGATATTTAATTGCTCCGTACGGTTCAGCAGTATGACAACCATCATTATAACGTATATCAACTGCGTTAGGGTTAAAAACAGCTAACTTATCTAAGTTACTAACAGGGAATCCACGCCTTGTGTGATCTATAATATTTGTCGCTGATTCTGGTAAACTATCTGCTACCATGTCGTAACCTTTAATTGGAAAGATAGTTGAGTTGATAGCTTTTGCTTCATGTAAAACATCAGTTAAACCACGTGGACTATAAATGTATTCATCTATGTCTACGATAAACACCCAATCATATTTTTTTTGAACTCTCTTCCAGTAATGATTCCGGAATAGCATTAATAGATCTTCGCGATGTTCAGGAAAGTCTAATTGTATTAAGTCTATTTCACACTTGTCGAAACTTTGAATAATGTCAATACTACTATCAGTACTACCTGTATCAATAATAGTAATAATATTACTAAAATCCGAATAATAATCTAGAAAGAAAGGTAAGAGCCTTTCTTCATTGTAGCACAAGGCTTGTACTAAAATATTTTCTTGCCTAGGTACCCATTTATCAGTATAAAAAAAATCGTTATCTTCTTTATATACTTCAACAACTTTGTTGCCTACAATACCTCGCCTCTTCCACATGTTCTTCATTATAATTATATGTTAGTTAGTTCTGTATATATTTTTTTAGAATTTTGTTCATTTATATGTTTAAAAAATGTTTTAACTTTTTCTGGTTTGTGATTCTCTAAATGTTTTTTATGATTAATAATTGCGTCGTTTAGTTGTTTGCAATCTACTACCCAACCTACATGGTGTGGCCAATATGTTTCTTCGCGATTATCTAAATGAAGAAATGGGTAATCAGAATGATGAGTATGAAACATACAATCTAAAAATACTACTAATTCTGGATCAATCCATTCGAGAAATACTGGTAGTTTAGTAGCGTAAATTAACGCCCCTGTTGACATACCTTCATATAAGTAATGACCCCAACCTTCACAAATACTCGGACATAAATGTATACTATGATCATTAAAATGTAATTTTATTTTCTCATCAGGTATATACTCTTGTATAAAATTAACATTTGACGTCGGTTCGAGATCAGTTCTTTGACTCTGTAAAAGAGTTAACTCTAATTTTTTATGCTTAAAACATTTTAATACATCTTCAGTGTTCTTTTGATAGCTTTTACCGCCAACGTGGAAGAAGGTTTTTGTTGGGTTAACATCAGGTAGGTTTTTATCTATTGTACAAAAACCTGTAGTAACGATATTATTATTGTATGGGGCTAATAAATGTTTAGCGAAAGTAGATTTAGTGAGGATCTTATCAAAATGTTTGAGTTGTGGGAATTTTTCACGAGATATCCATTCTTCATTAGCAATTAAAACATTTATTTTATTTCTCTCAATCCACGGGATGTCAAAATCTTGTATAAAAATTCCAATATCATAATTTGCAAACGCAGGTTGATTATTATCTAAACCAAACTCTTGATATACAATATCGATTTCATAATCCTCATACAATAAATCTCGAATTAATGAAACATCGGATGTTAACCCTACACCAGTGTTAGATGTATATAAACAAGCCGACCGTTTAAGCATAATATTATATTATATTATCTCAAAAGATTTTCTTTATAGCCTAACATTTGCCATTGCTCAGTATCAGCTTCCCAATACACAACAATACCAATTGGAAGTTCGGCGGTATCGACAAACTCATCATCTACAATACCCTTTTTAAATTTTGAGTTTTCAACAAGAAAGACCTTATCCTTAAAATACACAGCACGAGTCTTGCGCTTATATTTTGTTTCATAAGCTTCCTTATCGCCTAGCTTAGTCCAATCCCACGTTAACGGATTCCAAAATATTGTTAATTGAGGCTTTACCTTCGCTTGCAAAGTCTTAGTACCTAAAAAAGTAATCTCTTCTACTTCCTTCTCAGTTGGTTTATACTCAACTCCATTGAAATAAATATCCATAATTGTAAATAATTATACATGAAGGATGATCTTGCAACTAGGTTTTGTGACCACCCATGGACTTTTTTAGAAATCCAAGAAAAGGGATTATATAATTGCTGCCCGCGATGGGTTAACCATAATAGAATAGGAGACTTAACTCCTACTTTAGATTTCTACGAAGAATGGAATAGTAAGAAGAGTAGAGCGTTCCGTAGAAGTATCTTAGATGGAAGTTTTTGTATGTGTAATAAAACGGAATGTCCTATGATACAAAATAAGCAATTACCTACACGACAAGATATAATGGATGGTAAACATGGGGATAAATTAAAATTTATTCTTGAATATGAATTAGAGGTAGCTGATCCTCCTGAAACTATTAATTTGTGTTATGATAAGTCTTGTAATCTGAGATGTCCTAGCTGTAGAAAAAACCTAATTCAATATACTCTTAAAAGTAATCCTGAGAAATATAAAACAACACTAATGATCAATAAGCGACTACTTCGCATGATTCATAGTAAACCTCATTCAGTAAACCTTAATATAACTGGATCAGGTGATCCGTTCGGTTCACCATCATTCTTTGAACTACTTAAAAAAATTGACCCTAAGAAGAACCCTCTAATTACAATTAATTTTCAAACAAACGGTGTATTGTGGGACGAAGCACGATGGAATCAGTTAGAAACTATACATAGCCTTCCTGTAAGTGCTATTATTAGTCTTGATGGTGGTATAAAAGAGCATTATGATAAAGTAAGAGTTGGAGGAAATTGGGATCGTTTACAAAAGAACCTTCACTTTATCGGTTCTTTAGGTTTAACAAGTATACGATTAGATATGTGTGTACAGAGAAATAATTATAAAAGTATACCTGAATTTATACAAATAGCACAGGCACATGATTTCGGGTCTTACACTTCGAGAATATTCAATTGGGGTCACATGAACGAAAAAGAATTCAATGAGCATAATATTTTTGACACTAGACACCCGGAACACCAAGAGTTTTTAGAGATATTAAATGCAGACTATCATCATCATAAACATGATTGGGGAAATTTGACTGATTTTATAATTGATTAATGAAGATAACAGACATTACCGGTAGAGAT
>Ga0208010_1000111_pt1 | contig 26015 bp, 33 predicted proteins | sample 2_EtaG_FD_184074 | JGI IMG/M metagenome (GOLD analysis project Ga0208010, IMG submission 184074) | Marine viral communities from the Subarctic Pacific Ocean - 2_ETSP_OMZ_AT15125 metaG (SPAdes) (version 2) | ecosystem: Environmental > Aquatic > Marine > Oceanic | place: Pacific Ocean | collected... | reverse complement strand
AAGGGTTTGGTCGCCATAAAAGGTTTCCAAATCGTAAACTGACTGAAGATGTTTAGCGAATCCATCTACCATGTCTTGTAGATCGCCTAATTCATCAGAAACAAATAGCAAACGAGCTAGAATTCCGCGCGTATATGCAAACAAAAAAAGATTACCTAATAATGACAAGGTGCTTACAGCAATTAAAATCATTTCAAGTCGGGTCATAATCTTCTCTCTTTGCTTTCTCTTCTTCGAGGACTTCTTTGTTCTTCTCAATAAACTCTTTTGTAATTTCGCCTACTTTCTGAGTTTGCTGATTGTTTCTTTTGAAATAAGGTGTTGATAGTTGCTTAATGAGAACATCAAGTTGCTCACAAGCAGGACAAGCCGGCGCGGCTTCACTTATTAAATGAAAGATAGTGACCTGATGGTCACATTCGGCGCATTTGTATCTGTACCTTGGCACTATTTTACCATATTTTCAAGATCTTGTTCACCAATCTCTTGGTTATTAGAGACGCGTACCGTTGGCGGGTTCTTAACAATGAGTCCGTCTTCGCTATCTACCAATTCAAAACCGCGTAGAATTGGGACGATGTCCAATTCGTTAAGTAGTGATTCTTGGAGGGCCATCATGATGGCCCCTAACGCTTGATTTGATAATCTTAATTCTTGCATAGTTGCTCCTTTATTGTGATCATTGTGCTTCTATTTCAAATGGTGAAAAAACCATTGTATCAGAATGCACGTTTCTATAAATAAGATAGTTTGTATAGCCGAGATGTTGGTGCTCGTTGATTTTTAGTATTATACCATAACCAGCATCTTTTATAACACTTTCGTCAGCATAATGTTCATACCATTTAACCAAACTACCAATTTTATACATTTTTTTCTCCTTTTTTATCTTCATAATTCTCTAAATTATACGATTCATAAGTTTTGTAAATTCCATCTTTAAACTTTGTAAAATTATAATCACCAATTAGTTCCAAAAGTTTGTTGTTAGAGCCATCTTTTCTAAATTGCCCTGGCAGGTTGTTATCAAATCTAATTTTAAGATTTTTATTGATTTGATTTGATAGTAATTCAAACATTTCTAATATTGATAAATTTTCATTTGGAGCAACAATTATTGGAACATTGCTGTGATGTTTTTTTAGAAGTAGGGGAACTATTTCAGCTAAATCATCAATATATAGCTGCTGCCGCAGCGACTTTCCGGTCCCCCAAAATTCAATCTCTTCATTTTGCTTTGCTTCTGCGCATTTTCTTATCATCGCAGCCACAAAATGCGAATCAGATAAATCAAAATTATCTCCAGGGCCGTATAAATTGGATGGACAAAAGGTTGAATAATCTAAACCATATTGTTCTCTATATGCATTAATTTGAACAAATAAACTTCTTTTTGAATATCCATAAGATAGGTTTGTTATCGCTGGTGGGCCAAGAAAGATGTCTCTTTCTGTAAATGGGTAATTCTCTACAGTATCTGGGAAAACACATGTGCTCAAAGCTGCTATCATTCGCTTAACCCCACTTTCGTAAGCACAGTGTACAACGTTAGTATTTATCATAGTATTCAAATAATAGAATTCAGCTTGGCCATCGACACTGGCTTTTATGCCACCGGTTTTGGCTGCCAAGTGTATAACTGCGTCGGGTTTTATTTCAGAAAACATTTCCTTAACCCGGTGCTGCTTAGTTAGATCAAAATCTTTTGATGAAACGTAAATCCAATCGGGCTTTTTTTCTTTTAAGTGTTTTCCCAGGAACCCAGTGCCGCCGGTGACCAGTACTTTCATAATACAGTTTCTCCTCCTTTGTGAACAATATGTACATAAGGCATTGGGAACAGAAGGGTTCCGCCATTTTGAATATATTTTTGTTCCCTATCAATAATTTCGTTCTTAAAATACCACGGCAGAACCAACATACAACTTGGATTCAAACTTCTGGCTTGTTCTTCTGAAATTAATTCTATATCAGTTCCCATCGTTTTCAGGCCAACTTTTTTGGGATTCCGCTCACTAATATAAGGAAGACTGCTTTTGTTAATATCAAAGAATTGCAAAAGCATATTTCCTTTTGTGGATGCCCCCAATCCAAGAACTAAATTATTTTTCTCTATTTCACCTTTCATATAATTGGTAACTTTACTCTTAAGTTCTTCCATTTTTTTTCCAAAATCCAAATATGTTTCAACTTTATGCAAATTCAACACTTTCTCTTCTTTTAAAAGCACATTAAGTTCTAGAGTACTTTTCATATTTTTTTCAATATGCGCAACAAATACTTTAATACTTCCACCATTTACCTCATTTTTTTCAGCATGAAATATAGAAAGACCATTTCTTTGCATTAAATTTTGTAAAGTTTGTAAAGAATAATATTCTAAATGTTCGTTACAAATATCATAAAAATTCATATTTTTAAGCATTAATGGAAGATAGCTTAATTGTATACACCATATGCCATCAAAATGTAAAACTTCCTTTATATCTGATACAAAATCATTTGGTCTATCAAGATCATAGAACATAGCACAAGCTGTGATAATTTTTGCCTTTTTATTTCCCAGTGTTTCTATTACAGAAGATTTAGAAAAATAATCATTTATAATCTCAATTGAAGAATCAACATGATTCCAGTCAATATTTTCTGCTGGTTCAACTGCTACTCTTTTTAGATTTTGGGGAAAATATGATATCATCGTACAATCATTAGCGCCAATATCAATCACAATATCATCATTTTCTAAATCAACTAAATCTATAGATGTAGTAACAACCTTTTTAAGATCTTTTTTCATAGTATCGTTAATGGAAGTTCTATAAAAATATTCCTTATAAAGCAAATCAGGATTAACAGTTTCTCTTAATTGTAATAAAGTGCATGATTGACACAAAACTAACGTTTGCGGAACTTTAACTTTAGATAAAACATTGTTCTCATTTGAAGAAACAAAAGTTGATGATAAATATTGCTCATCAATTTTTAAGACCTCTACTAATGATTCTGAATCACAAATTCTACATTTTATAATATTTTTATAATATTTCATTTTTTCTCCTTTTTTTATCTTCACAATTCTCTAGATGGTGCGTACCAAATATCATAGTATCGGAATATTTAGTCCGATATACCATATAATTTTTATATTGTAAATCAGGGTAATCCCGCACTTTAATAACTATCCCCATTCCAGTATCTTTAGGTATATCATCTGCATAGGCTTCAAACCATCTTACTAATATACCCTCTTCAAACATGTTTTTCAGCCTCTTTTAAATCTGCCTCATACATCATTTTAGCTAATTTACTAAAAGTAACTTTTGGTTTCCAATTAAGTTGTTTAATCGCTTTTGAAGGATCTCCTAACAATAATGGCACCTCATGTGGGCGAAAAAGTCGCTGATCAATTTGAACATGTTCATTTACATCTAATCCCGCGTGTTCAAAAACAAGATGTAAAAATTCCTTTACACTATGAGTTTCGCCAGTTGCTATTACATAATCATCCGGCTTTTCCTGCTGGACCATTAACCACATAGCTTCTACATAATCTCCTGCAAAGCCCCAATCTCTTTTGGCATCTATATTACCTAATTTAAGAGTATTTTGCAGACCTAGTTTAATTCTTGCGGCTGCCAGTGTAATTTTTCTAGTAACAAACGTTTCTCCTCGACGGGGAGATTCATGATTAAATAATATGCCAGAAGAGGCGTGGATTCCATAACTCTCTCTATAATTTCGAATGAGATTGTGAGCAAAAACTTTCGAACAAGCGTAAGGAGATGCCGGCAATAATCTCGTATTTTCATTTTGTGGGGTTTCGGGATTATCGCCAAACATTTCTGATGATGATGCTTGGTAAAATCGAACATCCGGACAAATGTTCCTAACCGCTTCCAATAATTTTAATGTTCCCATCGCCACAATTTCTGCTGTTTCTTCGGGGGTGTCAAACGAAACTCTAACATGTGATTGCGCAGCAAGATTATATATCTCGTCTGGTTTATATTTCATAAGAACCCTGTGAATGTTTCCGGAATCAATCATGTTGCCATAAACTATATCAAAGTTCATAACACTTTTTTCATTAAATAAATGATCGACCCTATCAGTTGAAATCAACGAAGTTCTACGTTTAATCCCAACAACAAAATATCCCTTTTTAAGTAGTAACTCCGCGAGATAAGAACCGTCCTGTCCCGTGATTCCAGTGATTAATGCTGTTTTCATTTTATTTGCCGCGGACAATAAACTATTAGTACTTTATCAGACACTGGAATCTCCATTAAAATATCTTTCAGAGCCTATATTTTTATCGTCTATAAATAAATCATAATTTGGCTTTCCAAATTTTAATTCATGATATTTAACGCCCCATTCAGAAAACTGTTTCTCCGTCACCTCTCTCCAGTCTATACCAGTTGTGGTTCCCCTTGCTGTCCAATAAACAATTGTGTTCCCAGAATCATAGAGATCATTTATCTTTTCAATATTTGACATAAGAGGAGAAGAAAGAGAATAGTCTCTTGACTCATCAGATTCGCATATTGTCTCGTCAATGTCCACATAAATAATCATGTCAGTCTCCTTTTTCGATTCTATAGCTGTCCGAATCAAAGTGTTGTGTCGAAAATTCAAATAATTCAGAGTTTTCAAGAGCAACCATTTGGTGCCGCAAACCTGGATAAACATAAAAATTTTGTCCAGGCTTTAAGATTATCTCTTTTGCTTCTAATATATCATCATTTTCAGAAAATTTTACTATCATTTTACCAGATTGTAAATAAAAAACCTCATCTTTTATTTTATGGTGGTGCCAAGAACATCGTTTTCCATTTTCAAAAAAAAGAAGTTTCCCACAATATTCAGGTTTGTTTACAATCCACCTTTCGTATCCCCAGCCTTTTTTAACATAGTTCATCGGAAGATACATTTCGTTGTTATCTCCCTACCAAACACTCTTTCCACCATCGATGATAAGATTTTCGCCGGTCATATAGCTGCTAGCGTTCGAACAGAGAAATACAATAGCCCCTTTGTATTCATCAATGTGAGACATGCGATTCATTGGAATAATATTTGTGAGTTTTTCAACAAACTCTTCAGGGTGATCGTTATACACAGCAGTGGGACTTAAGCAATTAACACGAATACCGCGAGTTGCAAAATAAACTGCAAGGTATTTGGTCATGCCTATAATGGCCCACTTCGCAGCAGAATAGGTTATGGGCTTGACATTCTGCTGTTCCTCGGCAAGACCCTCTTTGCGATATAAACGCTGGTCAGGGGCAATTACGCCCAAATCAGATGCTATATTTAATATTACGCCGCCGCCTGTTTCAAGCATTTTGTTGGCAACAGCCTGGGAACAATAAAATGTACCGTTCAGTGCTGCATCTAAACCGGCTTGCCAGTAATCAGGCGTCATAGTTTCGAATCGGCTATCCGGAGTTAAGCCAGCTTCCTTTTTTACTTTAGGATCTTTTGCAGCGTTGTTAATCAAAACATCAATTCTGTCCAATTGTGCGACTACCGAATTGATTGATTCAGGATCGCTCACATCCATGTAATATGCGGTGGCGCACTTTTTGCCATATTTTTCATTCAAAAGGGCGGCCTTTTGTCGGGCCTTATCCTCGTGATGATCTGTAATTATCACAGTAGCACCGTGTTCAACGACCGCCTCTGCGTGTTTTGGGCCGAGCAAGCCGCCGGCCCCTGTAATGAGAACTACCTTTCCTGATAGATCAAATACGTTATGATTCATTATATATCTCCTTTAATAAATTAGCGTGTTGTTGTATTGTGTCTGTTTCGTTACCGCTGACCCCTCTTGCGGTTTGCAGTGAATAAGGGCCCTTGTAGTCATGAAATTTTAACCGTTTAAATATTTTTACAAAATCGGTGTCACCGGACATTGGATATACAGTTTGGGCATCAAATGTTCTGTCTTTTAGATGTACGTTGTTTATCCTATCGTGCAGCACATCAATATATCTTTGATGATCTATACGACATGTAGTAATGTTGCCGGTGTCATACGTGATCCGATAATTATCAGACATATATATAATATCACATATTTTGTCTTTGTCAAGTTCTGCTTCAAAAGAAAACAACAAACCTGGGTATTGATCGGTTATTTTAATAATATTATTACAAAACTCTTTTCTGGTTTGATCATTTTCCATGCTGCTGTCTTCCAAAAGAGGAATTGTTATACACTTGACTTGATTTCTTATGGCTGCTTCGCAGATCGGCTTCAGATTGTGTTCTAAAAACCGTATATATTTAATATTTTCATTTACAAGATTATCAGCACAAACAGAACTTATTGGATAAGAAACCAAATCCTCATAAAAAAAAGGATTTGAACTAAACGACTTGTTTGTAATAATCCACTCTATGTGAAACAAATTAATTGTGGAAAGTAACGCAAACTCTCGTTTCCAATTATCGGGGCATTCCTGAAAACCCTCTGTTGGCGGAGACAACCTTCCTTGTATAATTCCTAATTTCAATTGTACTCCTCTACCAACTCTATAAATGTTCCATCGGGATCCTTACAAAACGTTACCTTTGCTAGCCCATCGGGTGAAATTTGAGGAACACAATTGAACACAATACCGTCACCTTTCATTATATCATATAAATCATCTAAATTTTTGATTGTTAACGCTATATGTGAACATCCAATGTCATTAATTTGGCTATTATTCTTTTTTTGGGGATGAGATATAAAATATAAAAGCTCAATCATGGATTCGTTTTCAGAGACCATCTTTACGGTCCTAATTTCAACATCTTTCATAGAACAAAAATTATCAATATATGCGCCGGATTCAACCATATCTTTCTGTATCTCAAATCCGAAATATTCTCTATAAAACCTAATTGATCTCTCGATATCTGTGACAACAATACCCGTGTGTCTTAATTTAGCCATTTTTTACTCCGCTAAATATCAATGCTCCGCCGGCCATATTTTCATTAATAAGATTTTCATATTCAAGTTCTACTCTTTTATAGAAATTATTTATCTTATTAGACAAAGTATCATTATTGCTTATAATTTCTCCAACAAAAGCTTTTTCAGCTGTGCCCATAGGCTTGTTGTTTTGGTGCCAAAAAACATGATTAAAGAAGGAGTAGTCTAAGAAACTTTTTACATGACCGTCGAAACCAGCCAACTCACAAAGGTCCAATATCGACTTTGATGTAAAGTAATTAATATGTGCCTTATGGTAATAAAAATTCTTATACTCATTGCACTGATAGTTAGTCAACAAAACATCGTTATGATTTGGCACCGCTATTACAAGTCTGCCGCCGGGCCTTAACAGGCTATAACACTTTTTTAAAAACTGACCAGGAGACGGGACGTGTTCGACTACATCAAATGCTACAATAATATCATAAAAGCCTTTCTCTAATTGCACCTTATCGAAAGCTGAGTTGAATACTTTGGCATCCGGACAGTTACTCTCAACAAACCGTGCATCTTCTTTATTTGGCTCTACCACGTGACACTCATTTACGCCAAATTCACACACCTTGGAAGCTATTCCGCCGAAAGAACCACCAATTTCTAGATACTTACTGTCTTTCGTTAAAAACTTTTTGAATAACTCAAGCTGCCTGGTATTCAAAGAATCATACAATCTTAGATGTTCTTCACATTCTTGTTTCTTACCGTCACTGTTAGAGCTAAACTCCTGGCGATACTGTTCTTCATAGAAACTTTCACCCACCCAAACACTTTCGTCTAGCACTCCGTGGCCCGATGGTTCGTGAACCCAAAAGTTTACGTGTCGGCCATCTCTTAATACTATTTGTTTTTGATAAAAATCTTTGGAATCATACTCACTAAATCCAATTTTATTTAAGGTTAACTCATCCATTATAACTCCTTATCGCATTCCTTATAACTTCCATAGACTCTACAATCGCAGACTCTGAAATAGTAAGGGGAGGACCTAACTTAACAGATTCTCTTTTTGTCCAGACGGTAAGGACTCCCTCTTTTACACATTTATCTGTGACGTAGTTTCCCATGTCGCCATCTTTCACAATTATAGCGGATACCATACCTCTTACGTTTACTGTTTCGACGCCTTCTTCTTTCTCTAGCTCTTTATTTAGCTTTTCAAATAGTCGGGCCCGGCGCTTGAAGTCTTCTTGAAAGGTCTCGTCGGTCAGGAACTCAAGGTTTGCCAAACCAGCAGCACAACATAAAGAGTTTCCAGCATGTGTGCTACTCAAATTAGCTTTTATATCAATGTCAATTATCTCCTTAGTGCTCAACACCGCTGAAAGTGGCAGCGAGGATGTTAAGCCCTTACCAACTGTGATAATATCGGGCTCATAATCTCCATAAGTCATGTATCCATACAGCGTGCCCATTCTATAAAAGCCTGATTGTACCTCATCGAAGCAAAACAAAATATTGTTTTCCTTTGCTATCTTGTATAACTTGTCAATATATTTTTGAGGGTAGAATAAAGTTCCCCACCCTTGGTATGTTTCTAAGAAAAACGCAGCAATCTCATCTAATGGTGGAAGCTTATCGATATCCAACTCTTCACCATCTTTGGGAAAAGACAAAAAACAGATATCATCATCCACCATATTGCTCCAAGCGGTGCTCGTAGGTGTTCCACCTATCAGATCTGAACCAAGTACACGACCATGATAGCTGCCCTCAAAAGTAATAATATACTTTTTGTTGTTTTTCTTGGCCCATAGCTTTATCAAACGATAGGCCGCATCGGTTGCTTCGCTTCCAGAGTTCAATAATACGGCTTTTTCAAAGTGAGGTGGCGAAATTTGTAACAGTTTTTCAAGAAATTCGACCCTTATGTCTGTGTTATACTGATAACCGAAGGTTAAATCTGCATCAACTTGGTCTTTTATGGCCTGATTAATTTTAGGATTGGAGTGACCAGCATTGGTAACAAGGATACCAGAGGTCATATCGATCCATTTGTTGCCCTTATCATCATATACAGAAAAGTCTTTTGCCTTGTGCCACTTTACTGGCATCTCACATATCGAATTTGGTTCATACTTGTGCTTTATTTCTCGATACTTCTCTACATCAAGTTCAAAATTGGTGGTATTTCTGTGTTTTGTTTTAACCATAAATTGCCTCTATTGTTTTAAAATCATCTATTGTGTCCACTTCGTGGACAAAAGGGGTGACAAATGCCAATATTTTGGTTCCATGTAACGCTGTATCTTGCATGAAGTGCTTTGGCCTAATGATATCTATGCAGCCATTTGGCTGATATGTTTTTGGCAGCCTTTGTCGTGGCCAATTATAGTAATCTCCCTTGTATTCATCGTTGAACAGGCCTTCCCAATATTCACCAGTCTTCTTAAAGAACTTGTATGCTGTCTCAGGGGCCTCATGTGCAGAACGCAAGCCTGTACATTCTGGGTTATCTGTGAAATATTCAACTGCCTGATCTATTATATGTGGCTGAACCATAGGAGTGGTTGCTCTTAGGTGTATTATATCATCATAATCACTTAGGTGTTCTACAGCATGGCGCATAACATCGATATCTAATGCGGTATCGGTCGCATATTTTGTTGGTCTTTGAATTATTGTTGCTCCATATTTTTTTGCTGTTTCAGCTATTTCTTGATCATCTGTTGAAACATATATTTCTGATACATATTTCGACTCTTGGGCTGCTCGAATGGGGTACGCGATCAAAGGTAAACCGTTTAACACACGCACATTCTTTCTTGGCACACCTTTACTCCCGCCGCGTGCAGGAATAATTACTTTAAATCTCTTGTCATCAGAACTGCTCATAATTTTTACTATAGAATATCAGATACCGCTCTTAGTTTTTTCTCAATTGGCAGTTCAGTTTCGTAAATTTTCTTAACTCCGTCGCCTAGCATATTTTCCATGGTTCTTATACCATCCAAAAGAGAACAATAATTTTCAATAGATGCTACCTGATCGGAACCATACAGTGTGCGATCCTTAGTAATGTGGAACTCTACACACTCAGCACCTAGTGCTACCGCTCCCACGCATGCATCATGTCCGTTATAGTGATTGGAAAAACCAATTTTAGTTTCTGGATATTTTTCCTTAAGCGTTGTGATGTGCCTCAGATTAACTTCCTCTGGTGCAGTCGGATAAGTGCTGGTGCATGCTAAGATATATTTAACATTGGTAAGCAATGCTGTTGCCGCAGCTATTTGCTCTGTAGAACACATCCCTGTTGACAGGATGACAGGCTTGTTTGTCTCGTTAAGTCGGCTTAGAAAGGCCTTGTTGGTCGCCAAAGCAGAAGCAACCTTGTGATAATCAACTTCTATGTGCTTTTCAATCAAATCAACACTTTTTAGATCCCAACAAGAAACAATAAAATCTAGTTTCATCTTTTTTGTGAACCGGTGGAGTTCCTTATATTGCTCGATGCTAAACTCAAGCCCTTCTTTTTGCTCTCGGTTTGTGGAACCCCACGGACTATCTCGGGGGCGGTCTAAGTCTTCTTTGTTATAAACTTCGTCAATTGTTCTTTTTTGAAATTTAACCGCATCGCATCCTGACTTGTATGCTCCCACGATCAGTTCTTTGGCCAAATTAATATCACCATTATGGTTGATACCTATTTCGGCAATTATATATGTTTTACCCATTTTATCTCCTATGCTATTATTTTTGGTAAGCCATTTACTTCATGAGACAAGTTGTTTATTCTAATAGATCTAGAATTTGCAATTGTACATAAGTATCTTAAATCACTAATAATTTGACTTCTCTCGCGAGGGTCATCAAAGGCATCTACTCCAGACTTAGAGTGGTCCTCTGCTATTGGTTCATAATTATAACCGGCATGTGTCATGCCAGTATTTTCTAAGGCCTTTTTATACGACATATCAAACCCTGTAACATCTACTGTGTTACACCCTAACCACAGAGCAAACGCAATCATGTGATTAGTGATCGTGTTACAGTGAGTATAAATTTTGTTACACTCATATTTTGCGGCTAGCATATTTTGAAATATCCTATGCTCCCATTGCCATGCGTGCACCAAATCCATTTTGTCTTTTGCTTTCGCAATTTTCAATAGTTGCACAAACTCGCCCTTTCTCGGAATTGTGACAAAAGTATTAATGTTTTTATCTAAACAAATTTCAAAAGGTGTCTTAAGATGCTCATAAGAATTTGCTGCACACCAAAAATCTGGTGTGAAGTCGTCGAAAAAATCGGCTATCTTATGAAAATCATTACATGTAATCTTTACGTGCGAACGATATTTTTCTTTATCGATATCTAAAAGGGATGGGCCGTGGCCCATAACCAAGGCTTGTTTATCCTTATACTTGTCTTTTAACTGTAAGAGTCTCTCAAACCCTTCAAGCATATGCTCGCGGAAAGACTCTTCGTCTGTGATGAGGGGTTCTACGTTGTCGACCACGGTCTTTAGGGTGACGTTTTTAATAAAGTTTCTAATAGCTTCCATAACTTACCAAATGAATTTGTCCTTGCAATATTGTACAATAGGGGCCATCTCGTTGTCAAACACTTTTTGTGGTTTCCAACCCAAAGCTCGTAATTTATCATCATCCAATGCGTAGCGCACATCTTGGCCTTCTCGTTGGGCATTAAGGTCTACATGTTGTTCCCAATTATTGAGAGTACCGTAAAAGGCTTTGATAATTTTCTTAACAGTATCAATATTTGTTTGTTCAAAGCCGCCGGCAACATTATAAATTTCATTTACTTTTCCAGATTCAATTATTGCTATAACAGCTTCAGCAGTATCGGCGGCGTGCAACCAGTTGCGTATTGGTGTGCCTTGGTTGTGAAGATGAATCTTCTTTCCTCTCATGAGGTTTTTAACAGCCAATGGGATTAACTTTTCCGGATATTGACCTATTCCGTAATTATTTGTCGGCCTCAAAATAATATATTCAATATCATAAGTCCTCGACCAAGCCATCACTAACATATCTGCCGACGCTTTCGCGGCGGAATAAGGATTGCTTGGTTTAAGCAAATCTTTTTCTGTATGTGCGCCCATTTCAATATCCCCATATACCTCATCAGTACTAAAGTGAAAAAAAATAGGTCGTTTATTACAATTTACGGGTTTGTTCCTTATGAGATCGAGTAGATTTTTAACACCAACAATATTACTATTAATAAACTTGTCACTATTGATGATGCTATTGCCAACATGTGATTCTGCTGCTGTGTTAATCACATAGTCACAATCATATAAAAATGTTAAATCCTTAATGTCTATTCTTTCAAAAAAGAAATTTGAATACGACCGAAACTCTTCTAAAAGATTCTCATTGGCAGCATAAGTTATTTTATCAATCCCTCGAACCATCCAACCCCTCTCAAGACATTTTCTAGTTATGTAAGAGCCAATAAACCCTAAACAACCAGTAATGTATACAATTTTCATTTCATGTCCTTAAAAAAATCATTAACAACGCTTTCAATATACTTTATTTTCTCATCAGTTAAACCGGCATAGGTTCCCAAAAAGAATGAGTTTGTTGTTATAAGTTGTGCATTTGGAAATGCCTTGTCCATATCTTCATACTCTTCTGCCATATGAACATAGCCGGGATGAGCAAGAATGTTGCCAGAGAAATAAGATCTTGTTTGAATTTTAGCTGCTTCCAAATGCGCAACAATATCAAACCTATTAAATGGTGCATCTTCCTTAATTGTCAACAGAAACGCGAACCAACAAGGATCTGCCTTCTCTGTCGCAACAGGCATATGAAAGTATTGCTCATAGGGCTCAAATATAGCCCGTAGCTTGGCCCAATTTTCTCTTCTGGCAGAATCTAGCATTGGAAGTTTTGCAAGCTGTTGTAAGCCCATTGCGGCCTGTAAATCGAGGGGTTTTAGGTTATACCCTATCTCATCAAAGACATATCGATGATCGTATACCGCATTTGGGTGTCCCGGTAGCCACTTTCCAAATCTCATCCCGCAGGCAGTGCCGCCGGTAACATTCCCAGGCTTCATTGAATTACAATAACAAGCTCTTCCCCAGTCACGCATGCTGGCAAGAATAGTTCTTGTTTTTTGGCTGTTGGTGGCAATAAAACCGCCTTCTCCCATAGTCATATGATGTGCGGGAAAGAACGAACACGTTGACATATCCCCAAATGATCCAAGCTTTTTACCATCATAATATGACCCCAAAGCATCACACGCATCCTCAAAAAATACCAAATCGTATTTCTCAATAAGCCCCATTAAACGATCCATATCCGGCGGATTTCCAAGAACATGCGCAAACATGATTCCTTTAATTTCTGGATCTTTTTCTAAAAGCTCCTCAACCTTGTCTAAATCAAGATTAACACTAGGAAGTTCAACATCTACAAAAACAGGTGTCAGGTTATTCTGAATGATTGGATTAATAGTCGTCGGGAAACAAACAACGGGGGTGATTATTTTGTCTCCATCTTTTAGCTGCTTCGCAAACCTTCTTGACTTCGCTGCCGAAATCATCAAAAGATTTGCCGAGCTACCAGAATTTGTTAATGTTCCATGAAGCTTTCCTAAGTGCTTTGGAAACTCAATCTCAAATTTTCGACCGTGTTGGCCGAAGATCATCCATTTGGACAACAAAACCTCTACTGCCGCACGATATTCATTTGCATCAAAAATCGGACCAGAGTAAGATACCCAATCTTCTGTGGCCTTCCAGTCGTTGTCTTCCTCTTGTTGAATATACTCTTCAACTAAATTTAAAATTTCACTCAATTTGTCGTTCACAAACCCATCCACTTATTAAAATCATTACATACATAATATAACACGAAACTAGTTTTTTTTCAAGTAAAAACTAATTTATATCTTTAGCCGCAAGAAAAGGATTCGCCGCAGCCACAAGTATTTGTGGCGCGGGCATTATTAAACTTGAATCCAGACGAACTAAGAGTCTCAACATAATCTACAATCGTTTCTGTGAGTATAAAGGCGCTCTTCTTGTCAACGCAAACCTTGAGATTTTCAAATTCAAATACGGTATCTTCTTCTTCATGCTTATCTTCAATGCTCATGGAATAAGACATTCCAGAACAACCGCCCCCCGCTACACTTATTCTAATAATGTCGCCAGGCTCGGTGGCGTCGGAAAGTCTCTTAATCGCAGCTTCTGTAAAACCAATCATATTTTCTATGCTCCCGTATCATCAATAAAATTGTGATCTTTGAGTTTTTTACCCTTCAATGTAATTAGTGGGGCATTCTCCCAAGTAGGATTTTCTTTTCCACAGCCCGACCCGGCCTCTACGCCGCCCATATTGTTTTTATCCATAAAGTCGTCATCGGTAAACACCTCTTCATATCTAACAGGCACCTCAGAATCTCCATATGTTTTAGAAATAACATTTTCGATAAAGCCCTTATCAACGCCGCAAATACAAGGCATATTTTTCTTAGGATCAAACCATTTGATGTTTAATCCTCGATTAATAATATCGGGAAGAGGCTCTTCAAAAAAATTGCCAAGAGAAATGTGCTGATATGGACACGGCATTATATCACCATATCTTGAGATGGGCACCATTCGCTTAACAGCAATACAGCCAATATCTCTCCCGTAAGAAGGCGTCATGTGAGTAAAAATATCATACTCTTCCTCAAACTGCTGTAAGATTTTGCCTTCTTTTTCCGTCATCATCGGCTCAAGCTGGTTTTCATAAGCCCCTACAGGCTTTGCATAAACAACATAAGTACCAACTTGCTTATCCTTGGCGAAATCAAGAAACTTAACCCACTCATCAGTATAAATTCTATCTTTCCAAATAACTGTTGAGAGAATAATGTGCAATTCGGCCTCCTTGCATGCATCAATTGCTCGCATTGCCCGGTCAAAAGCACCTGGCTTGCGCCTAAACGTATCATGATCTTCCGCAGTAATTCCATCAAGACTAAGCTGTACCTTATCAATTCCAATCTTTTTTAGATGCTTGGCTCTCTTATAGCTCAAAGCCCATCCGTTGGAATCTGTTACGAGATAGAATTTAGATGGATCGATGGCATCTACAAGCTGATCAAATTCTTTAAGAATTAGGGGCTCCCCGCCAGTAATGACAAAATTGGCCAAACCCATCGCATCGGCTTGGCGAGATAGCTCTCTCACATCTTCTAATTCAAATTTTCTTCTGCCACTGGCTTTCTCCCAGGTTCTTGGTACATAAAATTTATCAATGCAGCAATGTTCACAATCCATATTACATAAGTAATCATACTGAAATTGGATAATGGCAATGCTTTCGCCGTTGGCAATCTTGTCTGGATAAGCCTTCATCTTTTCGTACACATAAGGTTTATAGCCTTGTAGCCAATGTTGGCGGTCAGACTCGTCCTTTACGGTGGTGTTCCTCATATTTTTTTCATGTTCTTGAATGTCTTCTTCGAGAACAGGATCGTGCTCATTTCCTTCCATGAGTCCCTTTTCGAACATTGACATATTTGAATTAGCCATTTATATCTCCTTTTGATCTTTATCTATGCGGACGCCGCCGCGATATTCATGAGTTGTATCATCTATTGGTTTGGTATCTTCTTCATTTTGTAAAACTTTTAATTTATTGACAGGAATAAACCAAATTTTACCACCAAGATCTCTAACTCTAAATTGCGGATTTATTCTGCCCCTAATATCATCTATAAATACTCTGCTATCTTCCGGAAGGACAGTAACTTGTCCATTTTTTCCCACACTTGAGCACTCTTCTAATAAAACAGCAGTATGGTGTATCACCCTATTCCATCTTCCATGAAGTTCTTTTTGCCAAATTTCTCCGGTAACCTTCGAAACAAATTCTTTTTTACTCATTTATAATCCTTGTTGTTGGTATATGGTTTGCTGTATCAAACAAACTCTAGGCCATGATCTCTCAAAATTGCCACATTTATGTTATTATTAAATTTTTGTTGTATTTTGTTGGCGACTTCATCCGAATAACTAGCGGCCATAATCATGATAGCCTCAACGGGTTCTGTTATCAGCTTTTCTGGCGAAACAATAGGAACATGCGTGGCTGGTGTATATCTTCCTTGTTTAAACGGTGCATCATCAACAACATATTTTATATCATTTTTAATATTTGTTAAAGAAATAATTGCTAAAGCTTGATGGCCGGCCCCATAAACAGCCACATTGTGAGATCCAAACCGAGAAACATATTCCCTTATCTCTCTTGTTATCTTCGTTCGATGATTTTTAAAACGTGAAATATCTATTTTCTTTCTTTTTCTAACAACAGCAGATATTATATAGTCATGCCAAATCTCGTTACACTCAATAATTTCAAAACCATTTCGTTCCAATGTAGAGCTTAAGGTCTTCTTTGTAAAATATAACAAATGATCTCCAATAAATTCTGCAAAGAGATTGTTTCGCAAAATCATATCAAAATTTGGAACCTCGATGAGTCCAATTCCACCTTCAGACAAATTATTATACACTGCCTTCAAGGCAGAATTTGGATCTGGCATGTGTTCAAAAAAATTGAGTATAAAAAATGCATCAAATGGGGCATCCTCAATTTTGTCTTCTCCTGAATCCAGATATATTCTATAAACCTTAAGATTCTCTTTGAGACACTGTTTAACAGATTCTTCTGAATATTCGGTGCCATATGCATCTGCGCCGGCATTTTTCATTAAAGACAAATATTCTCCCTGGCCGGCACCGATCTCGATAACCTTCTTGTTGGCAAGGGAATATTTTCGCACAAATTCATCAAATTGCTTTATACGAAATTCTTTCATTTCTTGTGAAAAGGCGGAAGCTCTTATCACTTCTTTATAATATGGAACCGGTTCATTGTTTAATTGCACTAAACCACATTTTGAACATTGGTACACCTCTAGTGCAACCCCTTTCTCGTTAGCCAACAAAGAGGTTTCTGGTAAATGCTGGGCGCCCTTGGGCATATCTTCAAGGCGCAACAGCGGCTCTTGAAAAAAATCCTGCTTACAAACTCTACAATATTCAATCATATTAGTATACGAATAGTTCCTTTTTAATAAGCTTTTTGTTTTCATTATACCAGCAATACATTTTTTTAATTGCTTCATCCATATCTGTAAAAGATAAATTGTTCATCTCTTGTTTGAGTCTCGTATTGTCCCCACTATATTCATCTCGTAATCCATTTTTTTTAATCACTATATCTAAGTTCTTGGAGCTAATATCTAAAATTTTATTTGCGAGTGTTATGTAATCATATACGCGGCCACTACAAACATTATAATCTTTGTACTTGGGTTCATTTGTGATGAACCATTCGACAACTTTAATCAAGTCATCAATATAAAGATAATCGAAACGAGCATTTTGTTTAATAACCAAAGGAAGGTCCAAGGCTGCTTTACAACAGGCATTTGGAATAAAGCGATATCTCCAATCGTCATATTTTCCAAATAAACCAAAAAGTCTCAAATTAAAAATATTTTTAGAAGCTAGTGCGTGCTGCGTCATTACATATTTAGATAACCCATATTGATCGGTGGGAACATATTCATCATAATATTCTTCGCTCATTTTGGGTATCCAGTTTTCTCTTCCAAATTCGGCGCCCGTACCAAGATAAATCATTTTTCCAAAGTAATCTTTGCATCGAGCTACATTAAAAAACATCTTTAAATTATTTTCAAGAACCAGCTTGGGATCTCTTATGGAGAATTCCGGTGCAGCATCGTAAGTTGCTGTATGAATTACGGCATCAAATTGATTATTTTTTATATATTGAAAAACCTTCTTTGTATCAAGTAAATCTAATTCTCGTCGTCCCAAACAAGTAATGTCGTAAATTTCATTTAATTGCTCGACGGCACTCCTCGCTATAAAGCTCTTGCCTCCCGTAAACAAAACCTTATTCACTCGCAACCGCCATATTTCTTTCGAATTCCTCGCGAGGCAATCGAGGCAATAAATCTTCCATTGGAAGTGATTCAAAGGTCCCATCTTCCTTCTTAAAGGTTCCGTTTTTGGGCGAAGTTGTGTGAGTATGCAGCATCATGATTTCACAAATAACGGGCCCATCGGCATCCAAAACTGCCTGAATCTCTTTGTGTATATTTTTTTGATTTTCAATCTTGCAATAATTTATATCATACGATTTGGATATCTTTTCAAAACTTGGTAATGTTACGCCCCCCTCTTCACTGCTGGCCAACTCTAGATCAAAATGCTTCTTTTGTGAGTTCCTAATAGAAACATAGCCGCCATTATTTAATACAAAAAACTTAATTGGCAATTGCAATCTTCTGACTGTTTCTAATTCCTGTATGTTCATTACAAAACCGCCATCTCCATCAACACAAATTGTGTGTCGTTTGGACGCGGCGATGCATCCTCCAATTGCCGCTGCTATGCCAAATCCCATTGAGCCCAGACCTTCGCTATTAAAAATGCGCATGCCCTTCTTTGCTCTAAACGCCTGCATTGTTACTTCGCTACACGCTCCAGAACTCCCAGGAATCAACAAATCAGAGGGGCGCATTAAATCAGAAAGAACATCAACGAAGACGTAGTTATCAACATGTGATTCCTGCTTCCAATATTCTGGCTGTACAACTGGATATCTTCCTTGCCATTCCTTACATTGCTCAAGCCAGCCGGAAAAATCTTTTACTTCAGGGTATTGTGCAATTGCCTCATTAATAAAATCGAGGGCGTCAAAATTAATTGAGCAATCAATATCAAAATCCATTTTTGCAATCTCGAATTGATCAATGTCAACTATAATTTTCTTTGCTCTTCTGGCAAAATTTGCATGATTAAACGCCGTTTGGCCATAATCTAATCTTGCACCAATTGAAATAAACAAATCAGCAGTCTGTTGAGAAAAGTTAGCTCCCCGCTGGCCAACGAGTCCTGGTCGACCAACAAACAAAGGATCATCTTCGTCCATAAAATCAATTGCTTTCCAAGTTGTCATGACGGGAATTTTTAAAAGTTTTGCCAAATGCAGAAACCTTTCTTCCGCTGCCGCAGATCTTATTCCATTTCCTGCCAACATAATCGGTCTTTTGGAGACGGAAATCATTTTATAGAATTCACCAACCAATTTTCCTAGGTACTTATTTTTTTCTCGTTTATATGGAATTGGATATCCTTTTAAAGAATCAACATCGATCATCGCAGATTGAATATCTAGGGGAATTTCAATCCATACGGGGCCCTGGCGACCACTAGTCGCCTCATGCCACGCTCTTTCCATTATATATTTAATATCTCTTGGGTCGGTTAAAGTTACAGCATATTTTGTAATTGATTCAACTATACTCACCATGTCAATTTCTTGAAAACCTATTTGGCGTACACCCCTATCTCTTTTCAGATCTCTGCTCTGAACCTGTCCAGACAAAAAAATCATCGGGATGGAATCCAACCAAGCAGAAGCAACACCGGTGACCGTGTTGGTGCCGCCGGGTCCAGCAGTAACCAAGCAAACGCCCGGTAAATTCTTATATTGCGCATAAGCTTCGGCAGCAACCGCCGCTGCTTGCTCGTGCAAATTACAAATATGATTTATATTACTTTTTCCAATAGCGTCAACAAGCGGCAAACAAAAGCCACCAGACAACATGAAAACATCACTAACGGCGTGCGATTCCAAAAATGAAACAACGTAATCAGATACTCTTATCACTTTTCACCAAATTATTTTATTTCTACTAGTTCTACGGTAATGTTCAAATCACAATTTGGCGGCATTCTGTAGCCATGGAAAGTGTGAAAACTAGAGGCGCCCTCCGAGCCATAAGCTAATTCTGACGGTATTATTAGCTTTCTTTTGCCTCCAACTTGCATATTCAAAAGTGCTTCATCTATTCCCTTGATTGAATCACCAGCGGTATATGTATCATCTTTTGGGGTCTTCTTCCCTATCACAATATCAATTGGGCCGTTAAAGGGCTTATCCTCGTATGTGCTGTCATGAATCATGCCAACATATTCTCCCGTATCATAATCAAAATCTGACGACGTGGCGCCTGTGCCAATGTAGAGTTCATAGTGAATTGACACATTTTGGCCGGTATTTGGCTTTTCACCAGTACCTGAAGTTATCTCAAGCATCTTTAGTCCGCTTTCTGTTGTGGTTTCTTTACTCACTATCTTCGCTTTCCTCTTTAATGGTTTGATATAGCTCTTCTATAACAAGGGCATATCTTTCAATACGCTCTCTCAAAATTCCATTCTCTTCTAACGTTTCTCTATATAATTCTCTATAATTATCAGTAAAGGGTGCAACGTTGGAATTATCGTACCCTGTTTGACTAACAACTTTTTTTGATTTATCCGGCTGTGCCATAAATTACTCCTTATGCTGACCAGTGTGGTATAAATGTTTTTCTATTTTTATTTTGGTTAATGGTGGGATCCACGTAATAAGAATCATCTAGATAATGGGTTGATGAAACTTCTTCAATTACACAGCCATTTTTTGTTTCAAATTTGTGTCTGACCCCTGGTTCAATTGTGATCACATCACCCTTTTGAAGAATTGTAGATGTGCCATCTAGATACAGATTTACATCCCCATATAAGACAACAAATGTCTCCTCCTTCTTCTTGTGGTATTGTTCTGGGTGTGATTGTTCGGGCAAAACAATAATAAGCTTCTTACAATATTCTCGATTCACAACCGTAATCATACTAATGCCAGTTTCGTAGAAACTATCAATACCATAATGATGTGAAATTTCCAAGTTTGCCTTTGCCGGCACAACAACATTTGCATCTTCCAGCAACGATCTTACGTTCTGTACGATATCGTATATTTTTTCTCTTAGATTGTTCTTTACAGTGTCAGATAGCTGAACCGCTTCGTTAACACTAAAATCTCTTTTGGCTACAAACTGCGTATACTTGGACATATCATTGGCCAACACCTGACCATCTTGGCAAGGGAAGGCATAAAAAACATCTTCCCTGCTAACAATTTCACCTTTTGTAATTTCTCTATTCGCAAATACCCCACGCTTAAATCTTCTTAAATCTGATAATTCCTTCTGTGAAGCTGGGGGTCGCGACTCTGAATCGCCACATACCTGAAAGGCGGTTCGGGCTGATTTGAGCCACCTTTGAACTTGTTCTGGCGTGGCAGAATATACATTCTTGGCATATTCTTCTGTTTCAACTGCCACATGCTTTTCAAAAACCTGGGCGCCCTTTGCAATTGCCAAAGGAATAATATTTGGATCGTTTGGGTCTTCGTGGGTTGAATAGCCAATTTTGATATTGGGAAATCTCTTCCGCAAAAGACCAATTTGATTGATCTGTAAATTGGTTGTCTCGGTGGGATATTCGCCAACGCAATGCATAATTGTTAAATCTTTATTTCGATTGGTAAAAAAGGCAACCACATTATCAATTTCTTCCAAGGTGGCGCCGGCGGTTGAAGCTATAATCGGCATATCGGTTTCGGCAATACGATTAAGCAGCGGCCAATCGGTAAAAGAACAACTTGCAATTTTAATAATAGAAAAGTTCATTTTCTCAATTAAAGATATAGAATCCTCATCAAACCCAGTACACATTGCTATAAAGCCAAGTTTCTCGGCCTCAGATTTCAATGTCAAAAATTGTTCACTTGTTAGGCGCGTTTCAGAAAATCTCTTAACGTACTTTAAATCCATCCTATCTTTATAATCTGGATGAATAAAAGTATCAATATTTCTAAACTGGAACTTGATCGCAAAATCAAATTCACTGTATGGTTTTTTTACTTTGGCAAATTCGCGAATCAATCGTAGCCCATGTGATAAGTCTCCCATGTGGTTATTTGCCATTTCAAATACAAAAAGTTGTTTTCATTTTTTTCCTCTCTAACAATATAACACAGCAACATCAAAGTGTCCACTTATTTTTCCAATAATCTCGAATAATTTTGTCATAATCAATAGTTTTCTTTTGCTTGTGTACATCCCAAGTACACTGTTTCGGGTGCCAACGATAATGATATCCAAGACAAACATTCACCGGATATATGAAAACACCGTTATCGGCAAACCCACAAAATATATCATAGTCGCCGGCTCCTCCTTCCTTTATCTCGTTATGTTTGTGGGCCTCGCCGCCATATGGAGTCCAGTTCATCAAAGAATATAGATCTTTGTGATATATAACAGTGGGAGTGTTTACTGGACTTCTCTCCATACACTGCCTTTTAAAATCTTCTATATCTTTATAGAAATGAGTTTGTTTATTAACGGTAACCCCATTTTGAACACCAATTATTCCACTTTGAATACACTTAATTTTATCTGGATTGTGAGAAACAATTTTCATACATTTTGATATATATTGAGGATCTATATAATCATCTGTCGAAAGAAAAGTTATATAATCTGTTTTCAGATTCTGAAATGCGTGATCAACTGCTTCTCGATATGAATTTTTGTATATATTTGGTACCTCGTGTACTGTTATTAGATCATTCTCTTTATCAAGTTCTCGAATGCGGTCAAGGGTACCATCGGTGCTTCCATTGTCATAAATGTGAATATCATAATTCTCATAATCTTGATTTAAGGCAGATTCCACACATTGTTCCAGATAATCAATAGAATTATAACATGGAATAACGATTGATATTTTCATTGCCAATCTTCTGTGTTCATATTTTTATCATCAATGAATAGATCATAAATTGGCTTTCCGAATTTAAGATCATGGTATTTGACGCCCCATTCGTCAAATTGCTGTTTCGTGATTTCGGACCAATCTATGCCGCTGCCGGTTCCCCTTGCGGTCCAATAAACAATTGTGTTTCCCTCGTCATACAACCTATTGGCCTTCTCTATGTTCTGCTTTAGCGGTGAAGACTTAGTATAGTCCCTATCTTCGGGGGATATACAAATCGTCTCGTCAATATCAATATAGATAATCATGCTCCCCTTCATAAAGATAAAAGCTGCTCTACTCTGTGAGTATAACAATGATTGTCTAAAATGTTTTGCCTATTTTCCTCTTTTATATCGTTTAGTTCTTTTTCGGGCAATGACAAATATTCTTTCGTAATTCTTACCATTTCAGATGGCTCCATCACAGTCTTTACATCGGGAAAAATACGCTCCAATTGGCCAACTTTGTCAGACAATAGAACCCCATTTAATCCCAAAGATTTAAAGGTTCTTTCATTTGTATCGTAACCCAATATTCTTTGATATGCATCATGAATATTCAGAGATATCTTGCTATTATAAAGTAATGCATTTTCTTGTTCTTGGCTTATATTTTTATTAATAAAAAAACCACAATTTAAACCACTCTTCATAAACTCAGAAAAATATTTAATCATTATTGGTCTTTTTTCATTAAAGCCGTTGTTTGCCCACCCGCCGACAAAACAAATATCATATTTGTTATAATTTTCATCTTTGATCGGCTTATACGAAAGGGAATCAAATGCCAAAGGAATTGAAAATCCCTCCTTCCATTTTGTGTGATATTCAAAAGAATTTCCAAATGACCATAAGGTCACATTGTCCATTTTGTTGAGTTCATCGATGAATGCATCTGGACAATGGCATATGAAATTAGGATGACGACCCCATGGTTCAGGGAAAACATTTGGTTGGATATATAAAAATGTTTTTTGTGATCTCTTTACGATATCCAATGCTAATGTATTATTAATATTTCCATCAATTGCCATCAAATAATAGTTGTCTTTAAAGTTTGATATTTCTGATAGGTTATCATAATAATGTACACTATATCCTAACTTTTCCCACGCCTTCTTATATCCTCTATAAATCCATTTTCCAGCATGGGTGGGGTGGTGTTTAATAAACACATTTCTAACTAACATTGATCAATCTCTCTTAATACCTTTTTTAATCTTATTTCAGCATTGTGTTCGGCTATAAATCTTTTATGTCCTGCTCGGGCCATTTTTTCCAATATCTTTGAATTTTGTAATAGAAAGTTAGTTTTCTTTTGCAATTCATCTATAGATTTGAATGTTATAATTTCCTTATCAATCTCAAAAAATTCTTCAATTCCGGGGTGGTATTGTGTTATTAACAAGCCTCCGCCGGCGGGCACCTCAAATAATCTCTGCTTCATTTGTGTCTTCTTTTGTGGATCATTGTCGTTTGTGCTTAAATTTAAACCCATTTTGCTACGAGAATGCGTTTCAAACATCTCCTCATGGGTTATACCATACGCATTATGAATCGGCAACCCACAAGCATCAAAGAACGCTTTCCGGTCTTGAGTGGGGAAACCAATAAACGATATATCAATATCTTTGTGGGCAAAATCTATATTCGGATAATAAAATGAATTAGCATACCACGGGCCCAAAATAATATTATCATATCCTATGTTTTTGTAAGACTCAAGATAAGAAGGCTCGGGTGTTGAGCACACATTAAACATTCTACACACTTTACTTGAAAAACCGTCAAACCGCCAAGTGTCATCGCAAAACCAATTGAAGGTTTTGGTCCTACCTGAATCTGTTTCTTTTTTAATACTGCCCCAAGGTTCGTGAGGTGTAATTGCGCGGTCGCCGGTCATACAACAAAAGATCAAATCTGGCTTAAAGTTTTCTATAATCTTGTTATAGTCTTTTTCCTCTGGGTCTACTGTATCATACCAATATACTTCGTGGCCAAGTTTTTGTAAAGGAACATAGGTATACCAAAATCCAGCATCTGGGGATCCACGATAAGTTTTATTTGTAGTTAAGAGTATTTTCATCGTAATAAATGGATAATCGTGTCGGTGATATTATCTCTTTTTTCTATCATCAAATCAATAAGTTCTTCGCCCTTTAAAGAGAACCAAGGCTCCCTTGTGGCTCCAATCATTTTATTTACAATAACCTGCATGTTCATCATGCGCGCCTCAACTACAACCCGCGACAACGTTTCTGGGGTTTTCGGAAAAAAGACAAACTTCTTGTTTGCGCCGAGTTTCTCTAAAAATCTATAATAATTGTTATCTGATATAAGTGCATATTCTAGATTTTTGGCTTGGCAATACATTATGGCTTCGGTTGTGTTTTTATGTTCGATGTTCGAAGACATAATGGAACACAAATTTCGCTTTTCTTTTTGGCTAACAGTTCTCATAAATTCGAGAGACTCTGTATCCCACAGATTTCCACTTAAATTAACAAGATTATCTAGGTTTATATTCTTACGGATTATATCCAAATGAAATTGTGATTGACACAAGACACTTTGGGCATTTCTATAAAAACTTATGTTTATCAGTTGCTCTTTTGGTGCTATAAAATCTTGAAAAAGACCAGGGTTTCTAACTCTAAGGTATTTGTGGTCATGTTCATAGATTATGTATTTTTTATCTAGTAAAAGATTTTTACAATTCTCTGACAAATTGACAAAATTGGCTACGATATAATAATGTTCTTTATTATCCTCTATAAACGCTTCATCTACCAAATGACTATTGATTTTTTTAACTTCATATCCTCTTGACTTTAAAATATCAATAACTTGTTCGTTGTTAAGCTCACCGCCACCTAATATTTGTTCTACGAAATAATCAGCTATAAACACCAATTTCATTCAATTTCTTCTACCTCAAGATTATCAAGCCACGATTCAACATCAAACTCCTCTTCGTTAACCCCTATAGCATCAACAAAAGATTTATACATTTTTTCTTCACCAAATCTTTTCTGGAGCACCTGGGCGTATTCAAAAGATGTATTTCTGTTTTCTATATCTTCATAGCATCGGCGCATTTGTTCTTTTGCGGATTGTTCTCGGGGATAAGCCCACATAGATTCCTTAATAATCACACCATCCCATATAACTTCTTCTTGAACTGGTTGAATATCAAAAGATACATTATAAAAATGTTCCTTACCTTCTTCGTCGCACAAAAAATCTAACTGACCTGACCACCCTGTAGCAATTACAGGGAGCCCACTATAAGCTGCCTCAAAGATTGGTAGACCAAACCCTTCACCATGCGGGAGAGCCAAGAGTGCCTTAATTTGAG